>Ga0247757_10000018_pt1 | contig 119126 bp, 130 predicted proteins | sample UWRJL126311R4_FD_180929 | JGI IMG/M metagenome (GOLD analysis project Ga0247757, IMG submission 180929) | Plant litter microbial communities from Arlington Agricultural Research Station in Wisconsin, United States - UWRJ-L126-311R-4 | ecosystem: Environmental > Terrestrial > Plant litter >...
TCTTTTTTCCTCTTTTTTTTTTTCTTTTTTTTTTCTTTTTTTTTTTTTTTTTTTTTTTTCTTTTTTTGCATACTGCGACGCCATTTACTTTATTTGAGAGGCGACTTAGAAAGAGAAATACCAATGGCGAAAGCTTTTGCACACCTCCTACCGTCATTGGTTGCCCCTTAGCGCCTCGTTTGCATGCATGGATCAGCCTTACTCACGCGTTGATGTCTTGAACAGAGGACCATGTCGTTGCGTCAAGCACGTCAGATAAAATACATACACTAAATGTTAAATTCTAATCGATAATTGCCTGCGCACGACATCTCTGCATCTCCACTTGGGCCCCCATAGCGTTCCATCGCGTTCGGGTCGTGATCGTACCTGCATACATTTGTTTCACTTGTACATCCCCTGCCAATCTCCCATGCATCATCGGCTCCGCAGGGCACCGCCACCAGTCCACAGTTCACAGTAGTCCAGCCCATCCTTCGTACCACCTGCCAGTCTGTCTCCGCCCCGCTACACGCCCCCACCGCCGTTTGGAACGGCGGCACCCTACCTATCAATGTGCTGCAAAGGTAATGTGTTTCGCGGTTGTCGCCCGGCTTCGGAAAACGGATGGCGGGGCGACAAATCGCGACCGACATGTTTGCATGCCCGTTTCATGCCGTGAACCCGACTGAGGTGGCTGCCAACCGCCCTGCCCTTTTGTTTTGGCGCCTTCACAGTCGCTAGAGACGGCGGATCGCCAACCGAAGGCATTGGATGGGGGAGGTACGTAGTGCACGGTTGCGTCATGGCCTCACCACAGGTCCAGCACGCATCGGGGAGCAGAAATAGCACGGCATTCTATCGCTGGGATGGAACCGCTCGGGAGGGAAGGTGCTGGGGTGCGCCTTGCTCAGACGAGACGATAGGGCTGGGAGGTGTGCACGTGTCTGCCAAGGGTGCGCGGAGGGGAAGGGGGAGGAGGAGGGGCCTGATTAGTGTAACCTATGATGCCATGGTCAAACCCCGTCGAGGGGTCATATTAGAATTCCATGACCGTGAAGAATCGTTAAGATGGAATTGGTATGCTTTTGAACAGGCAGTGATTTTCTATTTCCCCCAAAACACAGTCCGGTTACTTTAGAAAAGCATGGCTTGCATTTCCCCATACCTACGTTCTCCACACTCCCAAATAGGCACTTCAGATAGCCCCAACGCCCGCGCCTGCCCAAGGCGAGGCCGACAACATGCCCGGTCCCAAGACGCCTAGCTCCGCCGCAATCCTAGCTATCCAAACGGAAACCAGAAAGTCTTGCTCCAACTCTCCCAGATCCGTCTTCAAAGCTAGTTCCATAACCCCTACAAAGCCCACTTGTGTCGACTTCTTGAACTCCTCCGCCATCACATTGCCCGTTTCATCCTTCCAGATTGTTACACCCTTGTCTCCAGGCTCAATTTTCCACGTCTTGCCATCCCCTAACTCGACTTTCCATCCAGAAAATAACTTGCGTTTGTGGAGCGTAGCCTTGTCGGTGAAACGACGCCAACTGATGCGTCTGAGCTCCATATCCACGCCCAACTTCGTATGGAGCGGGAAAGCTCTATAGACACATTTAGCGCGCTTGACACGGGGGCCAGCAAGGGCCTCTTCTTTCAGTGCATTCTCCGGTCCACCATCCACATCTAGCATCGAGGCTTTGAAACCATCTGCATCTTCTGATCGCTCAGCTGATCTGGGCTTTTCCACAGCGTCCGTCATTTGCTCGTCGTCATCATCATCCTCATCTACTTCTTTCGACTCCTCGGCACCGTCCTTATCAAAGCCGAATCGTTCGTGAGCATTCATCCATGCAATGCGGAACTGAGTTCCCGCCTCCCCTGACATGCCCAGCCCTGGGTGCCACGACAACTTCCCCACGCTCAGATGCTTCGACTTCTTTGAAAACCCATCGGGAATGATGTACTCCGGAAGGAAAACGGGACGCGTCGCCATCCCACTGCCTCCTAATTTGCAGATGTGCGCCGCATTGCCGACGTCATCCCAGAGGAAGAAGCGAACGAAATGACTGTCAGTGCCACCGTTCATGTCGGCATTGAGCGCCGTGTCCGGGTCGCGGAGTGGGTATTCCCTCGTGACAGGATTTCGAATCTTATTTTTTGCTTGGTCTGTGGTTCGCATTTCAATTGCTGCCATGGTGAAGTTGTGGCAGAATGACGATTAGTCGCCGCCAAATGATAGTCTTCGCTTGATATGAGAGATGTGAGTAAGATGGAAGAAGTGGCGAGGAAAGACGCTAAAGGTAAGCCCTCACGATGTGCGTGATCTGAGTTGGAAGGATCACAACCAAGTATGCAGAGTTCCGTCATACCCCACCTTGGCAGGTGTAACCCTGGTAAGAAAGAAGGTATTGCACGCCTAGTCTGCTGCCTTGTCAGCTTAGCACGGACGTATGGTCTGGCTTTACCGTTCATAGCCTTTGTTTTCATAGTCGTAAGTATATATATCCTCTAGGATCCGTTTAATGAATCAAGTTGCTAGATTCTTTCGCACTGTGTGGTAGCGTAGAGATCAGCACCTGGATGTCAAAGGCAAGCTTCGCGTAGAATGAGAACAGAACCAGCCCACTGAATCATTCATTCAATCTTCGGTCTATATGACCTTAGTCTTACAACACATGTACAAATCCATATAGTACAGCCTCATCGTCCATCGGTAGTATCTCCTCGTTCTCTCAGTCTTGCAAGCTGAATCATCTATTCTTCTTCTGCGTCTTCGCATTGCTTGATCCATTTTTTGGGAAGCGCAGACCAGGTCAACTCATCATCTTTTTCAAGTGATGTCGCACCTCTTCTTGCAAGGGCGTCCAACTGCGTCTCACCCTTACGTAGGGCTTCTCGTATTCGTCGCTGTATACGCTCGGCCAAGTCTGCCATTGGCATCTCTTCATCAAGCATCGTACGTGCAGTACTGAGTCCGTTCCACACTGGTATCAAAGAGACCATGTCGAAAGAAATTTCTTTTCTGGCGACGACTTGTGCATACGTGGTTGGAAAGTCGGCTTCGCGGGATGAGGCCCGGTTCTCAAGCCTGGTAATCATATCCTGCGTTTATGTCAGGCATTCATTCAGATGATCTCCCCGATTACCCACATTGATGGTTTTGTCATCTTGTAAAACGCCCATAAGCCGAGCAGCATATTTCTTAACTTTCTCAATCTCGCCATCATGCCTGTATGCTAACTCGGAAGCCATTTCAAGAGGAAGTGCAACGACCACAGGGTGCATTCTGAAGTCATCCTGTTTCGTCTGATGTGGCTTTTTTTCCATCATCTCCACGACCAGCTCTGCCATTTTTAATGCCTTCTTCAGATCCTCCTTCTCCCAATCTGCCTGTGTCGCCTTGTGCCTCACCGCAATCAGAATTTGCCGCACTGTGCCCCATTCCGTCATTGTCAATCCAGTATGCTCCGGTCGTTGCAGGGCTTTAAGGATAAGATGAGACATGCCGGCCTTACTCAAAGACCGAACGACATTCTCTTTCATGTCGATTTTCAGCGGAATGCCGGCATTCCGAAATCCTTCCATCAGTCGTAGCACGTTCTCCCAGTCCTCTGGTGACTTGCTAGACCGAATAACGTCCCGAAACACTGCCTTGTAGCTGGGTATGTCCTTATTCACATCGATATGCTCGAGTGTGAGTGTCACATCGCCAATGGTTATTTCTAAGGGTTCGGCTTCGATCCTAGCCCGGTTGGCAGGTTTAAAAACAAGTTGCGCTTGCTCTTTGGTGAAATGACGTGGTAGTAATACTTTGGCATTGGTAGTAGTGAGTAAAGAGGAGAGTTGGGGCGAAGAGGCTTCGAGGAAGACGGGAAGGGCGCGTTTATGGCTGACAGCGCTGCGTGAGAAGGCGCGCCGCGAGCCATTGGCGACTAAACGAATGGCATTGTTATCGTGGAGCGCCGCGCTCCAGCTCGACCGAACGGAATACATCGTGCTGTGGACCAAAGCTCCTGCACTCGACGGGCTCCCAAAAAACGGCAGCCGCGCCCCGGGTCCGGATGAACTATTAGCCGTCAACGCCCGATCACGTGTATGCTCATAGCTTAGACTTGGATCCACGGCATACATGTACATCACATCCGTAAAGCTCTGGAGTACGCCTTGACCCCCCAGCAGCTGTCCAGCTAGAGTATATGTGTTCGCGATATTATCGTCCATAATGAATAATGAAGAGGCCACTTTCTACCTCTCACAATATATCGATCGCCCACTGCGTATTCACACCTCAGACGGCCGGGTCTTTGGTGGGCAGATGAAATGCGCGGACAAGGTACTTCACGAACCAGCCAGCCTAATCAGATACCCAACTAATAAGAATAGGAGCACAACATCATTCTTGCTCTTACTTATGAGTACCGAGCGCCATCAGCAGAGGCCATTCGCAAAGCAATCGAGGCGTCAGGGAATCCGTCGGCACCTGTCAACTGGAACAGCCGCTATGTCGGCCTGGTAGTCATCCCAGGCGCCCATGTCCGGAAGATTGAGTACGAGGAAAGCATGCTACCCAGTCAAAGGGCTGGTGTGATTCTATGAGCGGCTATATTATGAGGTCATGTAGCAGTTTCCTGATGTCCCTCAATCATGCCTTCGCCTGAACCTTGTCGTTTATTTAATAAGAATCGCCGTTTTAATACCTCCGTAACGGCAAAAAGTTGTTATACCTGACTGAGAGGTTTTTCATTAGGTAGGTGAGCTGTTACCCGTTGGGAACCAACAACAGGCTCTGTATTGGCGATCGCGACCCACATAATGCTGCCTTGTATGGAACCTATTGATATGCATTTACCCCAGCACGATAATTATTGTACGGTCGTGACGACTTTTCACTATTTGGCCCTTTGACTATCCTTCACTGACCACTAACGTTCCATCGTTTTCCCTACTGTTATTGTTCACAGGACGCTATCCGGTTATTGACTATTTTCATGTCATATCCTTCCTATTATGTAACTCCCACAATACTAAGGCCCAACTTCACCTCTCACTTTACTCCTCCAATTGTTTAATTGAACTTTCTCCACGATCCCACTGTTTAACTCGATTTCTTCTGCTCCCAACTTGTCTCCCAATCTAAACCGCATCATCAACCGACACCTTCTCGCCTTCATATCGGAACATAGATACCCACTGCGAGAAGATGGCCGCCTCCCCGTTCCAGTCGAAGCCCCGCTCACCTACCACCAAAACCCAATATCCCCCACCATCAAAACCGGTTGGAATAACGAAACCTAAACCCAAAACGATTCGCCGGCCTAAAAAAACGCACATCAAAATCCTGGGGCCCCTCGCTAAAGCTGTCGAGCATCCTGCGCAATGTCGACTTATGAACCTTCCTCCTGAGCTCCGTATCATGATATGGGAGTTCGCTTTGACCGCACCCGATGAGCGCCTGATCTACAACCCTGCGATAGCAAGATTTAATGTCTCGAGCATTGGCGCAGGCCTCATCACCACCAGTCATCAAATCGCTTTGGAGACTCAGTTTCTTCCACCTAAGTTGAATGACCTTGTCTTCCGCGCAGACAAGTCGCTTACCGCCAGCGACTGTCTCAAATTCATAACCAGAGTTGTGAAACTGGAAAATTCACTCGGATGCACTCTACCTATCAGGAGAGTATGCCTCGAGCCCTCAGTTTAGTGCTGCCCAGTAACTCAGAGTCCGTGTCCGCGACCTTACACCAAGACTGAGGAACGCTTAAGGCGAGGTATCCATAAATGGAAAGAGGCACTGAAAGCAGTACGAAGAAAATTGACAAATTTATGGAAGAGTTTGCTCTGGACGTTGCCATTTGAGTACCCGAGCGACAACACGGAAAAATTTTGGCCAGAGTAGAATCTGTCCATGTCAGTATACTTGCTAGATATACACCCAAAGTCTCTAGAAATTTCCCACCATACGGACTTTCAAATTTGACGTAATTTGTCAACTTTTGTTTCAAAGCCAAGGCACTAATAGGGGAAAAGTCAGATACGAATATTGAATTAGGAGAATATTCAAGTATCAATCTAGTCCATCAAAGATACTTCTCATGTTAAGCAGCGATGGTGTTCAGAAGATAACCCATATAATCCATTTCCTATTTCATGAATAGTTCTACTAATTCATATGCGAACAATCGCCAAATGTGTACAAAGGTCAAATGGGTAAGTCTCGTGACACGTATGTTTGCTATTTTAACAAAAATTCAGGTATATGGATTTGATTCAGCCGGATTGCTCTGCAGCAATTCATCACATCATTCATTGTAGCGGAAGAAATTTCCAGTATGTTTTAGCGTGTTTCCTTCAAATACGAAAACTACATGAAGATTATATCTTTAGAACAAATTAGTTAACATCAGCACATAGATGATCTGAGCTTTGAATATTTGTTACCTTTCTTTCAATCGTGATATCTAGAATTAAAAGCAAACTGTATCATTCACAAGCTAGATTAACTGCCCTTTGTTGCCATAGGATTGCATGTTTGCGTTGATTGACTCCGAAACCGGTGGCAAACAGTAAAAGTTGTGACTGCGCTGTACTATTTACTTCCGTTCACCGCCACTCTTCTCTGACGCTTTTCATTATCCTTGTCACTTTCGTCAGAATGTCGCACAGTAAGAACTTGGCGCCCAAAGCCCGGCCGGTATTTCCTGCAAATCCAACTGATCGCGATTTCCCTCCAATCAAAAACCTGGACGCCTTTCGGCTTCTGAGGCCTAGTAATGACGATATGGTTCGCCTGCTGCTCCACGACAATCTCGACGAAGAGAATTTTCAAGATGACGATGATGACACTCAGCATGCACCGCTTGTAGATGGATCAGTTGTCATTAGGAGCACGATTCCTCAGTTCGGCATTATGGGAACACATGGAGAAAAAGCACGCATGATGGACGTTAATAACAGAATCTTCCTCAACACAAACGTTCCATTCTCAGCATTCATCTGCGGCGTGCAGGGAAGTGGTGAGTTCTAAAAGCTCCATATTACGTGCCGTTTTGATGCTGACAATTTACCTTAACACAGGCAAGTCACACACGACATCTTGCATTCTAGAGAACTGTCTCATTCCATCTGATAGTCTCGGTAAGCTACAAAAACCACTTTCGGCACTCGTTTTCAGCTATGGCCACTTCAGCGGTGATGGAACGGGTTTCAGCGTCAGCGAAGCTGCCTATCTGGGGACACCACACCCAAATTCATCCCATAAAACTCACGTCAAAAACATCAATGTCCTTGTCTCGCCTTCGAACTTCCTGCGCATTTCAAAACTATACAGTCGTTTACCAAACGTTACTGTCACAAGGTTCAAACTGAACCCGAGAAATCTGGACATAGATATCATGCTCAAGTTGATGAACGTCGATGAGTCTGATTCCACACCGTTATACATGGCCCAAATTGAGAAGATTTTACGCGACATAGCAACAACTTTCGAGGCTTTCGATTACGCAGAGTTTAAGCGGCGCCTTAACGAGCACAATTTCAATCCTGCGCAACGAAACATGCTTGATATGCGATTGAATATCCTAGAGAGTTTCCTTGACCTGGATGGCAGGTATCCAGAAAAGTTGGTTTTTATACCTGGTGAGATTACGATTATGGATATGAGTGATCCGTTTGTGGACGCAAACACAGCTTGTATCATGTTTAGGATTGGACTTCAACGCTATCTACAATCGAATGCATCTGGCAAGATGATCGTTTTGGATGAAGCACATAAGGTACGTGAATTGTGGTAAATTGAGTTCACTGTTTGACTGATGTCCTTTCTAGTATATGCTCAAGATCCCAGGTGCAAAGGCTCTCAACGAGACATTGCTACAGACGATTCGGCTGCAAAGGCATTATGGCGCGCGGGTCGTTGTATCAACCCAAGAACCGACATTACTCACTGATATTATTGCGCTCTGCTCAATGACTTTTATCCATCGCTTCTCATCACCTGAGTGGCTCTCCGCAGTTCAGCGCCACATTCCGGTTACAGAGCAAGACAAGGGAACCCTCATGAAGCAAATTGAGAATCTGAAGACAGGTGCTGCACTCCTATACTCACCAGGCGCCATTTTTGGCTACAATGAGCACAGAGAGCTAGTGACAGGCACGCAAAAGCTGGTTAAAATTGTTGTGAGGAAACGAATTACGAACGACGGCGGACGATCGATCTATGCTGTGTAAGGACATGTATCTGGGTTGTTTCGCTTTGATTCGACTATATGTCTATAAGGCTCAACAACTCTTCCACTAGGTTGCCCAATGTGGTGGAGCTGGATTGGTAGTGTACAAGGAGAAAGGAGTTTAACTGCATCATGCTCTGGTGAAAGTCCTTGTAGAATATGTAACACACAATCTGACAACATATCAAAGGGTTTAATGAGGGTTCGTGATTTCATTCTTGAAAGTGATGCTGATGAGATATACATTTCCTACAGTCAAAACTCCATTGCTATCCATTAGGTCACAGACGCTAATGAAGCTCTCTGATCACTTACAGGGGACCATTTGGTCTACATGGTTTCCCGTTTAAAGCACTTAGACGCATATCGAATCCGTACATGATAAATGTACACATAAAAGTTCAATTTCGTCACGGGACCGCTAAAAATATATATCATGTCCCATAACCAATCGATAGCAAGATGCAGAATATCACATGCAGATCGATTTTACAGGCGCACTGTATACTTCCTGCCCAACGTGGTACAGCACCCCGCACGCAACCCATGCTTAGGTTATTATCGCCTTGATCACCCTGCATGCAGATCATTTACAAACAGCCGATGATAAACGCCGCAGTAACCACAAAAACCCCACCTTAAGTTTTCTAGTATTTTTATCCTCAAGTTGCCGAAGACACCAAGCGGACTTGGAAGTTTTGTCTAGGTTGCCGTGGAACTTCAGGATGGCCGAATCATCGTTAGAAAAACGCGATGCGACTGTGTAAGTTCCGCTGTTTGTGGGTGAAAGGTGATTGTGGAAGAAAGCAGTAACTCACCTGTGCTGCAGCGCCAAAGACGAGTCACATCATATTGAGGAGGTGGTGGAGCCAAAAACGGGAGAGCAATTTGCGCATGTCGACGAATCCATCGCCCGCAAAGTCGCCGCGAATGTTGACGATTTCATGGTAAGATATCTTAAATATCATAATCTTCTTACTGTCGCCTCATAACTTATTTGCCAGACCCTCGTCGCCGAAGCCGACGCCGCCAACGAGCGCGAGCGTGACATGAGTCTTAGAACTGCCTTCCGGGTTTATCCCAAAGCCATCGGCTGGTCGATGATTCTCTCAGCGTGTCTGATCATGGAGGGATATGATACTTCGGTCGTGGGATCTTGTATGTGTGAACTCTAACCCCTTCAGCAAGCTTCCAGCAATGAAGATAGCAATAACTAACAAGACGTAGACGCAGCATACCCAGCTTTCATGAACAGGTTCGGCATCCTCGCGAAAGATGGCACGCATCAAATCCCCCCAGATTGGCAAAACGGGATAAGCGGTGCACGAAATGCGGGCGAGATTTTAGGCCTTCAGGTGAGTAGTTTCACCAAATTTCTAATACGGTTTACATCTTCCAATGCAACACGGCTAAGCTTCACCACCACAGCTTGCAGGCATCCTCTCTGACCGTTTCGGATATCGATACACGCTGATTCTCGCCCTCATCCTTCTTACATTCCTAATATTTATCCCGTTCTATGCGCATACACTCACTATATTCCTAGTTGGAAACCTTCTAATGGGAATCCCATGGGGCATTTTCCAAACCATGACCACAGCATACGCAGCCGAAGTATGCCCTGTTCCATTGCGACACTACCTCACCTGCTTCGTGAATCTTTGCTGGATAATCGGGCAATTTATTAAGGCAGGCATATTGGTGGGGTTTGAAGGATGGGAGAGTGAGTGGGGGTGAGTTCAAGCTCTTTTGTACTCATGAAAGCGAGCTCGAGTGAGTGGTCATTGCTAATGGGAGCGCAGATACAAGATCCCGTTTGCAATACAGTGGATATGGCCAATACCGATAGCGATTGGTATTGGCTTAGCGCCTGAATCTCCCTGGTGGTACATCCGTGCCGGCCGAAAAGCAGAAGCAGAAGCGTCACTTAAACGTCTTGCTCGCTCCTCGGGATTCTCGCAAAGGGATGCGGATGCTGCTATGGCTCGTGAGCTCTCATTTTTCGCCCCGTCTAAATTATTGTTGGGCTGACGGACATGAACAGTAATGCTCTACACTGATGAAATGGAGAAACAAGTGCAGTCTGGGACGCGGTATCGCGACTGCTTCAAGGGCATTAATCTCCGTCGCACAGAAATAGTATGCATGACTTGGCTGGCGCAGACCATGTCTGGTACTGCTCTTGGTGGCCTTTCAGCGTATTTCTACGAGCGAGCAGGCATTGCACCCAGCGATGCGTTCAAACTCAGTTGGGGCCAGAGCGCGATTGGGGCTGTGGGGACAATTGCGAGTTGGTTTGTGCTGCAAAAGGTGGGAAGGAGGACACTTATGTTTGGCGGAATGTGTACGATTTTCGGCCTATTGATGTATGCTGCACCCTCTCTATTGTCCAAATTTCCTTCAACCATAAGCCCCTTAGATGCCCAGTATTATTGACTCTCACCAGTATAACAGGCTGCATGGGAATTCCATCAGCACCTACCACTGCCACCTCTTGGGCCGCCGGGACTATGGTATTACTCATTTCTGCAACAGCAGATTTTTCCATTGGCCCTGTCGTCTACACCATCGTTTCAGAAATCCCGTCGACACGCCTGCGAGCGAAATCCATCATCCTGGCACGAAATGTGTACAATGCCATTAACGTGGCTTTCGTCAACATCATATCTTTTAGACAATTGAGTCCACTGGCGTGGGACTGGGGTGCCAAAGCAGCCTTCTTTTGGGCAGGCACTAATGCCTTGTTTAGTGTTTGGATCTGGTTTCGGCTTCGTAAGTGCATGTCTCCAAGGAATGAACCCTGATGGGCTGACTATGTGATAGCTGAGACTAAGGGAAGGACGTTTGCTGAGCTGGACATCTTGTTCACGAACAAAGCGCCAGCTCGTAAGTTTGCAAAGACGAGGATCGATACACTGACAGATGGCACAGAGGAAGTGCAGAAGGAACAAGCCGAGCGTATCGTACAGGCGAGTAACTCTTGAAACGATTGAATTTCGTCTGCATCGATGGGACCGCCCTGAAGCGAGGACACGGTTTATTACAGGATTGACGTCGAAGTGGACGGCCCGTAACATATAGATTATTTGATCGGGGGATACCACTCCTGAATTCCTCGCTCTTGTAGCTAATCGTAGAGCATGTTCAGTTCGCGTTCTGCCTTCTCACGCACCCCACTTTTTCTTTGCTTCCTGCTCGTCCTCTGCGGTCCACTCAATCGGCAACACAGCGAATACAAGGTATGAAGTGTGCGTCTTGATTTCAGGTTCTGTTCGACATACCAGGCGTCCTTCCTTGAACAAAGGCCGCTTTTCTAGCTCCCTTTTTGCCTTTTCAAGCCGGTCGTGCTTAGATGGTGGCAACCCTTCTGTCGTGAGCTTTGTACTTTGCTTTATTTCTTCATCCTCATCAATAGGCGGAGGCTTTTCGCCGCGTTTCTTTGCTTCTGCTCTACGCATGATCTGCTCTTGCTTTTCTTTCTGCAGGCTGTGGAAGACTTTGGCCCTATCTTCAACGTCACGCAGGCGTTGAACTGCTTCTTGGACAGTTCCAGGGCTAGGATTTGCACCGCGCAGACCTTCTTCGTGGAGGCCGACGCGATCCCGGCGTACCTCGAGACGCTTTGTCTCTAAGTTGAACATCTCAATATCCAGCCAACCAAAAGAACGCATAGCGGCGACGGTTCTTTGGACCTGCTCGATACAAGGTGAGAATGTACAGAGCCTAACTGTACTCTTCGGGTTCAAGGGCGAGCGAAATGGGTTTTCACTCGTTGCTTGTTGAGGGGTCGCTGTGTCGTCACTGGGTGTAGTTGGATTGGATGCTACCGCTCTGACAACAGCTGATGAAGGCGGCGAGCGTGTGAGATGTTTGAGAGCGAGCCATGGGGCAGGTAGGTCCAGGAAGATAACATCCGCGTTTGGCTCGTCAGCATCGTCCAAGCAGAAACCATCTCCATACACATCACGGTTTGTGACTGTCACCAAGGGGTCGAGGCCATGTGAGAGGATTTCTTCTCTGAGTTGCTCCGCCCTTGGCCTGTGGTACTCAAAGCTATACACATGGCCCTGTCGCTTCCTCGTACGCTTCCTCTTCTTGCTGCCTGGTCCATTTAGCTCAATAGCGTTGTCTTCGGCACTAGGAATAGGATAGCCGTTGAAGACTGCTCGTGCAGCAGCATGGGTAAAGCTGCCGCTGCCGGCACCTGCTTCGATGATGTGGTCCCCTGGCCGAAGCCGCAGTTTTTGGATGATGAAACTGTAGTCGGGTGTGTAGACAACCTGGGTCCGATGGGGCAGGCACATAGTCCACGTCTCGGGGGTTGGAGGCACCAGATGGCCAAATCCGCTGCTGGCGGTGGCAGCCTTCACGATGCTGCTGCGAACCTGCTCGGCCTGTTCATTCGCGCCCGCAATCTCGTCGATGACAGGCTCGGTCTCTTCGTTGGTCTCGCGTTTTCTCTTCCTCGACTTTGCGCTGCGTGAGCCCGTATCAACGACGGACGCGAGGATCTGGGTGCCCCAGGGCTTGTTAAGGAGGGTGCTATGCGGAAAGGACCCAAAGCGCGTATTCTCCACCCTGCCTTCGGCGTAATCGGCGGAGGCGGAATCAGACAGCACGGTGGGGATAAGGTGGTCGCGCTTGAGCTGGAGGATTCCGAGGCAGCCAGGCGCCGAGTGGGTGCCTGGACTAAGAAACGGCGACGGGAGGGTAGCCATGGCAGCTAGGGTCGTGCTGTCTGGTGCTGGTCGAGCTTGGGATACTTACGGTGAAATTTTTGGCGGGGAGCAGGCGGGGACAGGCGCCAAGACCTCCGCGGGCGGGCTCTGGGCCAGGCTGGCGCAATTAGGCAATGTGACACAACCTCTCATCAACCGCCTTGACTCATCTGGCCCTGCGTCTTTGCCTGTCCTCTCTCTTCTCTTCTCTTCCCGTCGCTCCTTTTTCGACCGTCAAGGCCATCCGCTTGATGGTACTGCGCTTGTCCTCTTTCCCCCTCAACCGCCCTAGTTGGTCTTTAGCACTGCGACTCCCAAAACCAAAACCAAACAGACGCTGCATACAAGTCACCTTCATATCTACCATGTCTCAACCGCCGTGGGATGAGCCCCACCCCTCACTCCCTGGAGCCCTCAAAGTCTGGAATTCCTTAACAAGATCGAAAACAGATTTCAAAACCATAAAGGAGGGCAAGATTTCATGGTATAGCTGCGGGCCTACAGGTCCGTACTCTCTTTGGTTTTCGAATGGCTTCCTCCGCCCTTCTTCTGCGTGTCTGTAGCTCGTCTCGAACTGATCTTCTGACTGAGTGCAGTGTATGACCTGGCACACCTCGGCCATGCCCGCAATTACGGTAAAAGAAATCTGTCAATCGTTGAACAGAAACTGATGTAGCCAGTCACCATCGATACGCTCAGGAGAGTTCTTTCTGGCTACTTTGGCTTTGAAATCCGCTTCGTCCAGAACATTACTGATCTGGATGATAAAATCATTCTCCGAGCACGGCAGCAGCATCTTTTAGGCCTGTTCAGATCCAAGAACTTGTCATTGACGGGTGAGCTCCTGGATACCACTTCTAAGGCTTTCGATACCTACATCAAGACGAACTTGCCGCTTCTCAGCTCAGATACAAAACCCGAAAATTTCAACGAGGAAGCTGCGGTAAAGTATGCGTCTGTCATTGCCGGAAAGTCTATCGATGGAACGGGAGCTCCCACCACCAAAGAAGAAAAGATCAAGATGCACTTGAAGACAGCGGGAACGGCAGCAACCGCGCTCATCGCCCCATCAAAGAGTACGCAAGAAGACGCTGATAACTTCTACGCTGGAACTGAAGATGTTTTGATGCCATATTTGGACTCTTTACATGGCGCTTCAATAGACGCGCGAGATTACAGCATACTCACCACACTCACCAAGCGCTACGAGGATCTCTTTTTTGAGGACATGCATGCGCTGAATGTTTTGGATCCTGATGTCACCACACGCGTTACAGAATATGTGCCTCAGATTGTATCATTCATAGAAAAGATTATGGCGAATGGTTACGCGTACAAGACTAGCGACGGTTCCGTTTACTTCGACATTGAAGCATTCGAAAAGACACCAAACAATTACTATGCACGATTGGAACCTTGGAATCGCAATGATAAAGACCTCCAGGCCGATGGAGAAGGAGCTTTGACGAAAAAAAATAATGAAAAGCGCTCCGATGCCGATTTTGCGCTTTGGAAATCAAGCAAATCTGGAGAGCCTGCGTGGGATTCGCCTTGGGGCCCAGGTCGACCTGGTTGGCACATTGAGTGCTCTGTCATGGCCAGCGATACCCTTGGGGAGAAAATGGACATCCACTCGGGTGGTATTGATCTCTGCTTTCCCCATCATGATAATGAGCTCGCACAAAGCGAAGCATACTGGGCTCAAGGGGGCCACCAATGGGTCAATTACTTCCTTCACATGGGTCACTTATCCATTGCGGGCAGCAAGATGTCGAAATCACTCAAAAACTTTACCACGATTCGGGAAGCTTTGACGCGAGGGGACTGGACAGCTCGAGGACTGCGAATCATTTTCCTTCTCGGTGGATGGCGCGACGGAATCGAGATCACGAACGATATGCGTAAAGCGGGCGCTTCATTCGAGAGCTATGTAACTAATTTCTTTTACAAGATCCGTGACCTGGAGATCCACCCTAGTCGCACCACGGAAGGGTCGGAAGATACAAAGGTCAAAGAAGCTTTGGAGTCGGCCAGTCTGAGGTTGCATGAGGCATTGGCCGACTCATTCGACACACCTGCAGCTATTCGTGCCATCAAAGATTTGATTACGGAGTTTAATTCCGCCGACAAAACAAAACTGACCGATGCAGTTGCCTTCGAAGTCGGTCGCTGGGTGACGCGGATCGTGCGTATATTTGGGTTGGATGGAACAGCAGATCCGAACGACGGCGGCATTGGTTGGTCAGGTATCGATATCCCAGACGAGGCGAAACCTTTTATTCACGCCGCATCACGCAAACGAGATGCAATTCGTGAACATGCCATCGCCGGCGACCTATCCAATGAACTCCTGACCACTATCCTTTCCCAAGACCAGCCCTCTAAGCAGCAGGATGCAGCCGCAATTCCATACGCTGAAGTTCTGTCCACTTTCCAAGAGAATGTCAAGTCTCTTGCGGAAAAGAAGGCGCCTGCAAAAGACTTCCTCGCTCTCTGCGATCGCCTACGCGACCTTGATCTCTGGGATCTCGGGATTTATCTAGAAGATCGTACCAATGCACCCGCCATGGTTCGCCCTGTCGACGCCGAACTGCGCGCCGAGCGCTCTCAAAAAGAAGCTATCGCCCGGCAGAAACTTGAAGCCAAAGAAAAACGCGAAAGAGAAGAGGCAGAGCGGAAAGCGAAATTGGCTGAGCAAGCGAAGATTAGTCATAAGGACATGTTTAGGACGGCGGAGTACAGTGCGTGGGATGAGAATGGCATGCCGACGAAGGATAAAGAAGGCGCAGATCTGCCTAAGAGTAAAGTTAAAAAACTAAAGAAGGACTGGGACAGACAGAAGGAGTTGCATGAGAAGTATTTGAAGGGTGTCGGAGGCTCGTAGTTGGGGGTATGATCGTTTTAGGGTTGTATGGAAAGGAGATAAGATATCCAGGTTACGTCGACAGGGTCAAAAGTGAGGAAATTGAGGTCTGGGGAGTCCTTCATTTGTGGAACTAGACCCCTGTTCAAGACGCTTTGTTGAAACCTCCCACCACAAGTGGAGGCGTCATGTACAATGCTATTTTGCTGTGTCAACTGATTCTCGACAAAAAAAGGCTGCAACCCTTCATGTGACCCGCGCCGATTGCGTGCGCTCAATTGCACCAAACAATTACTGAGATATAGCTTCATGTCAACGGAGGGTAGAGTTCATCTCCTAGAGACCGTTGTTCCAAAGTCATCGGCATGGTCGCTGTCAGAGCTCTTCTTGCGTACGGATTAGTTGTACGATTCTATGTGCAACAAGGCTCAGCTCGTGATCATAGGCATTAAGAATACACTGATTTCACACCATGCACAGCTTCGTGATATGTTGGTGGCACTTCACTTGCGTTCGAGTCCGGCCTGCGCACAAGACTCTGTATGCGTTGCAAGGCCACATTCCGGGTCCCTCGACCGGCCTGCCCAGAAGTTTGATCCTCTGTGGAGACTGCAGAATTGGTGCATCTCTTCATTTTCTTCTTCTTTCTCCACAAAATCCACAAAATCCCTAATAGCAAGACCGTCCCGCCTAGAACGCCCACCACAACGCCCACAATCATCTTGGTATTTGGCGAATCATTTCCGTGCGCGCTAGCATCTGATGGGCGGTCAAGCAAGTTAGTAGGCATGTAAGGAGTCCGCGGGACGGTGAATCCCGTTGGGTATGTCGCATTGAAAATCCTACGCTGTTCGCCTGGTGCCTGGAGAACGGGAAAGGGAACAGAATAGTCGTTGATTGTGTCAGTGTCTTGTTTTTCATATAGGATGAAGATACAGAGGCCGCATGTCTCGTTTGGCAGTTTTGCCGATTGCTCCAAAGACGGGAAGTCAGGTATACTGAGGGCAGTATATGGGCCTGAAGTGTGGCTATAGAACGATATGTGCTCGTTCTCGGTATCTGACAATATGTTAGCCCTGGATTTCGGCGAGGGAAGTCTCCCGAAGCGAGCAGGGAGCCTACAATTTGAGCATGCGTGCTCAATCATCTCGTTGCCTGCTCCAGCCGTGCAGAGGATACAATGGGTGCCGAAGAGGCGGAAGTTAGTCCCTTTGAAATTCCCGCTCACAGTATCACCCACTCGGACGACGGCAGCTTCCCCACCCCAGCCATCGTTCCTGAAGCCCGGATCTACGCGCTGCGGTAGAGTGAGGTCCTGCACAGCAGCGCGGATGATGGAAAATGGTCTAGAGTCCTGGCTACTGTTGTTGAGAGCGCGGGTCCGGGTACTAAATGCCTCACGAAAAGTCACGTTGAGCGCTGGCGGAAACAACCACGAAGTCTCGTCGGGTGACATGGCGGCGCTGCGTGAAGTATGCATTGCAAGCGTGCCTAGTGGGGTTTGTAAAATAGCAATTGCATGCGCGATACAGGCATGCTACTTAGGCCGGGCCATGTTAGCGATCAGTAGACAAGGTGAGCCGTGGGTGCGCGTGAAGGTAAGGCTGAGTCAAGTACTGGGGCCGAAGAGGAGAGGTGGGAGGCGGCGCATGGTGATTTCGTATCCGCGTTGAACGAATTGATCCAGAACGGTCGGGATTGGGATCCTTTTATCGCTTGCAGCATCCACATTGTGCCAAGGGTCAATGCATGGCAACAAACAACTATTGGGTATCTTGCGATAGTGGTGGTGTAGAGGATCTCGTGTGCCAACGGTTGCACGGTATGGACAGCGGAGCGGCACAATCATCCATGGGAGAGGCTTTGTGCCAGAGAATCGGCGTCAATGAGATGCCAGGGAGATGACTAACCCCGCAAGCGAAGTTAAGTCATGGTGGGGAAGTTGGGGCAACGCCTCGGTTCATCTGAAGCTGCGCGGGAAGTGCTTAGCCGCACATCCACCATGTCGACGTCGAGCTTGCATGTACAAAGCTGCCGTGCGATGCGCTCACGAAAACCATCGTCTCATCAGGTCCCAGTTTGCCCAGCATGACGACACAAGCACCACCGCTCACCGGCATTCGTGTGCTGGAGTTCGCCGGGTTGGCGCCAGGTACACCGCCTGTGAAATGCATTTGGCGCGAATGATAATGACAGAGCCGTAACAGGGCCCTTTGCTGGCATGCTTCTGGCCGACTACGGCGCCACGGTCCTTCGCCTTGACCGCGCCCCCGCCCAACCTTCTGGGGACCAGCTTACCCGCCGCAAGACCTCGATATGTGTCAACATGAAGTCTCCTGGGGGCATCGCCTTGATCAAAAAGGTCATTCCGCACATTGACGTCGTAATTGACCCCTTTCGTCCGGGCGTACTGGAGAAGCTTGGATTATCCCCAGAGCATGTGCTCTTGAAGCTCAACCCCAGGCTCATTGTTGGGCGTATGACAGGATTCAGACGAGATGGAAAGTACAGCATGATGGCGGGGCATGACATAAACTACATCGCCGTAAGTGGTGTGTTGAGTCTGTTCGGGCGAAAAGGCGAGAGGCCGTATCCGCCAGGGAATGTGGTGGGTGACTTCGCGGGTGGTGGCGCCATGTGCTTTATGGGTATACTGCTTGCGCTCTTGGCAAGAGAGAGGACGGGTACTGGGCAGGTTGTCGAAGCGAACATGGTGGACGGTTCTGCTGTGCTGGCATCGATGCCGAGGTTAGGGCTCAAGACGCAAGTTTGGAACCGCGAGCGCGGAACAAACATGCTTGACGGGGGTGCGCCATTCTACGGAACATACGAGACCAAGGATGGCAAGTACATGGCTATGTGAGTTTCAAGTCTTCGCATCAGCTATCGTCTTCATACTTATTTATCACTAGCGGAGCCATTGAGCCACAATTCTATAGCGCTCTCCTCAAAGGCCTTAACCTCAAACCTTCTGATCTACCGGGCGATCGCGACAACAAGGACGACTGGCCGGGACTTACAGACTTCTTTTCACATATATTCAAGACCAAGTCGCGCTCGGAATGGGAAGCTATCTTCGATGGCACGGATGCCTGCTGCACACCAGTTCTCACCAATGCAGAACTGGAAGCCCAAGGCTTTGACCAACGGCCAGCCGTTACGCTCAAGTCAACTCCTGGGTACGCGGTACACGAAGGCGATTCCGGGCGGCCGCCAGCCGTGGGTCAGGGCATTGGGTATGAAGGTAGCGGATGGAGTGAAAGGGGGCTGAAACCCGGTGCTGGAGGAGAAGAGACACTCAGTCGATGGCTAGGCTGGACAAAGGGAAGGCAGTACGATGTTCAGAACGAAGGCCTGGTGCTGAAGGACACGGCGAAGCTGTAAAGCGTCCGAATGTAATAGTTTTGATAAGCCAATTGTTTGTACATTAGTGATACACCTTGAGCATACAGTCTCTACTTTCTCTTTGGCTTTGGTTTTGCAACCTTCTTGCCTGCATTCCGCAGCCGTTTCTTCTCTAACACCGCTTTGATCCTGGCTTGCGACTTGCGCCAAGCTGTCCATCGATCTCCAGGCACGAATTTCTTTACCTTGATGTTTGCCTTTTCTGCCGCTCGCCCTATCTCCCAATTGGCCATGCGGTGAGAATAATCTTTGGCTTTACCACCCGCTATACGATTGATCTTTGCTTTCTGTGGGCGGATCTTACTTCCGGGTCCATCTACAAGCTGTTTTTCTGGTTCGATGGCTACCGGCAAGTAGTGGAGTCTTCTCCGTCTCGCAGCATGTGGTGGGTACGGTAGATTATCCGTCTTGTTGAGAACGACACCGATATATTGACGATCGGGGTGCTTCGAGGGATCACGGTAGTAACGCACGTAACCCGACTCGGTCGCGAAGATGCAGTGGTCACGGCCAAATTTGCAGTTCTCGCCAGGGAACCAGCTCGTGCCGCGCTGGCGGAATATGATGTTGCCCGGAATGACATACTCTCCTGGACACTGGTGAGCCAGAGTTGTGAAAAATCAGGTTTATAACAGCCTACCTCCGGCCTTCTTCGCCCCCAGTCGTTTTCCTGGTCCATCTTTGGCACCGTTGGCTCGTCCCTGTGCTTGATGGGTTGCGTGTCTCACGAAAGACAGGGTAGTTGAGGCGGCGGAACAACCATTGGCGAAACGGAGAGCGTCATAAACATGGGATGGGGATTTCCCAACCACCAAGGAGTTCTGCGATAATGCGCGCATGGGCGCAAGTATTCGTGGGAGCAGCATGGCTGCTGGGCTTACAGTTGGATCGTGGGTGTTCTGACTGGAATTGAATTGTTTGGAGAGTTTGCCAAGAGCTACTGTTTCGAGGCTAGCGTCAGTCTCCCTCAAGAAGCATGGTGGCATGGAAAACCAACCACCCGATTAGTGGCTGACTTCACTAATCTTCATCCCTTATTTTCATATGCACAAGACTCTACTACATCCCCCTCTATTCAGTTTGCCGTTACGCTGTACTTTTCGTAGTACATTGAACTAATGTGCTTAACATACTAAGACTACCAAAGGATTTGTCCACGAAAGTGCATAGAAACTACCACAAGTACAAAGTTACAAATACGTTTCACGGATGCTACATTAAAGAAGCGGAAACATTGTATGAAAGAAGGCTGCTGCATTATCGGTGTTCAATCATAATCATTACCACAGACGGGGATTTCCACGTGGCTGTTTCCGGACCAGGATCTACCAGATTCCAAATCACTCCCGGCAGCTCCCTCGATCTCCTCCAACCACCCCACATTCCCGAAAAACTGATATTCATTCAACAATATTGACCCTCTTAGCTGCAAGGCCAAGGCGAGCACAAAGTCCGCAGGTTTTGGTTACATCTTCGTCAGCAGCAGAATAAGGATTGAACTATCCATTAACAAATACTTGCACTGCACGTAAACAGTTTATTGCATGCACCTCGTATTCTCTCTGAAAGTCTGGGGAGCTTCAAATCCTGGCTGCAACCTCGCGCTTGTTTGAATCGAACATTAATGAGAAAAATAGATATGTGCTCTCAGTTCATCTGGGAGGCCTTCATCGGTCGTCTGGCGCACCTTCATCTCGTTGACTAAATCACTGAGAGGCGTATCCTGGTAAATATTCCTTCATGTTGCCAACCATCGCTTAGCGGCGGTTATGTATTCCTTTGCTTGGTTGAGCCAGTTGGTCTTGAGAAGAGGGTAAGCTTGAGTTGCCGGTATGCCTCAATTGCCGCTTCTCTTGAAGCACTTTCGTTCTCGCTCAAAAAGCGTTGGGATTGTGCTCCTCGATCTGGCAACGAAGACGTCCACATAGCAATCGTGGATGCTTGGCCTGGTGAAAGATAAGGATGCGGGATAGGTGAAATATGCGCAGAGAGTACATCTGAAGGGGACGAAGCGCTTGTTGGCGAGAGGGTGTCTGAGGAAGAGGAAGATGAAGAGGACATGATCAGAGTAGGGAAAAGATTGCACAGAAGAAGAAGAATACGTACGGAGCTCAAGCTATATCTAAAAGTCACTATGCCACGAACACTAACACGATACAGTACCGGCATCGGTACCACAGTCATAGCGCTTAAGCCGCGTATCATACGTATCATATTTGGATTGGTGACATCCAGCCCGCACAGCGATTCCTCATCAATGTGAGAGCAAGACAGCGAAAGTAAAGATCAGTATCAACCAATCAGGGTAACATATGATACGGGCTAGCTGAAACCACGATGCCGGGTATGGAATATCTTGACAAATCCCGGTTCGAGAATGCCATAGTACGCGCCATAATCGGTCGCATGGGTGCATTAGGCCATTTTGGTGAGTATTCCAAATCGCTATGTCGCCTATCTGCGCTAGACGATCCCGGTCAGCGTTAGTTTCACTTCCGAACGCCCCCAACCATAGACATGCTCGTGTCTGGGCCGCATTCCTTGGGCACTTTTCATCTATCTGCCTGAATTTCACTTACTTCTCAGGCATAATGTACGATTAGTATTGACTTCCTACTAGCCAGGTTCTACAACACGGCAAGAATAGTGAACAAAAGAGTTTTCTAAGCTTGACAGAAGACTGCATCGGCAAGACCTTCTCATTTACTTCAGGTGACCTACGCATGATTGACAATCTTGCCACAATCACTATAAATAGCATAGTTTTCGCAATTATATGCCACTACCTCCTTTGCATACAACATCGTTGATGAGTATTTCTTTTCGTTAGCTCATATTCAATATCTATGTTATCTAGTAAGCAACCGTATTTTGACAAACTACCTACTAGTTTCGTTGTGAGAAGTCAACTTGCGAAACGCGAAGACTCATTATTAGATTGTAATTTTAACGGAAGCACAAGATCGCCTCGTAAGCCGTGCTTCGGACACTGTGTGATAGGACTGCACATGAATCACACTTGACTGTCTTCATATTTTCAAATGTTCGCGTGTGAATACGCCCCGCATAGGGCGTATCGCCTAAGACTGACTTGCAGAAAATCACTCTTTCCGTGCCAGACCCAAACGCACGTACTCCATGTTTTGTAATCTGACATTTTTGTCATACTGTTTCCTCCCTAAAAGCAGCGTGAAAATTGACGTAAGGTACTCTCAGTCTTGACATCTCACGCTACTAACTACCGTGAATTGGAGCCGCGTCCGTTTATTGAGATAAATCGTACGTGCCTCCCAGCTCACCTGTTAAAGTCTAACAAGGTCTTTTTATAGCTGTTTTACCCAATTTTACTTTTACTTTGGTTTCAATATCTGGAATCCTAAGTATATCTTTCTGCATGGAAGTTGGTGTATCTCTAGAGAACCTCGCTGTTGTGCTACCACCGCTAATTTACTAGGCTAGATAATAATAGAATCCTGTTACAAATCCAAGACAATCTCTTCCTTCGTTATTTTCCAAGAGCTCGATATAGCTAAAGAACGATTATTTTGATATTCTTCTTAAGCTTTAAATCGTTGTAGAGCAGAGCTACCGCCGCTGTTGTCTATTGGTCATAGTAATCCTGATGTAGTAGTAGTAGTAGTAATATTTTAACGCCGCCAATTATTTACATGGTTAGAACCTCCCAGGGGGTATAGTAGGCGCACCGAGCACTAACAGAACGATTGCCTTTATAAAGGTGATTCTTGTATTTAGCGGCCCTATCGCTATACAAGGCATATCCGGCTCCTACCCTCTTCCGTATAAGGGACGCGAAGGGTAAAGATAGGAAAAGGCCGAGTGGGTCCTTACCGAGCTAGAGTAACTCCAGGGTAAGGAGAGAGCACCCCTAGGGTCAGCTAGGGTGCTGTATAATAGTATACAAAGGCCTATTAGCTGGGTAAAAGACCGCAGAAATATAGGAAAGATAGTGAATGAACAAGGAAAGAAACAATGATACTAGGGCAGCCGAAGCTGCCCTATTTCTATATCCTAAAATACCAAGACATTTAAGGCTAAAGGATAAACTAAAGGGTTACCTACTAAATTCATATAATAATATACTAGTAATATATATATAATTAGTAAGGGAGGGGAGGAGTCATATATATAGGTTTCTTACATGTCCGCAAGGGGGTTCCTACTAAGGGACCGTTCTATAGTTCCATATAAGATCCTTGTATATATAACTTTTCCTTATTTTCACTAGGGGATTTTAGGCGTAAGGGGGGTTATTATATATTCAGGGGCCTTGTATACTATCGGGGGGCAGCCGTTAGGCTGCCTAGCTGCTAGTATGTAAGGCTCCTGTATACTTAACTTCTTCGTACCCTATAGTAGGTAGAGTAGCTAGGCTAGGTAGTCTATGGCGTAACTGCCCTTTATAAGCTCTAGGCTCTTACATACCTATACTCGAGCTCGTGCTGTTAATATAGGGAGAAAGCGGGTCCTAGAGCAAGTACTAAAGAGAGAGGTGTGGTAGACGATTTTAGTATAAGTTATTCCAGACCTAGCGGTGTTAGGGGTTGCTCCCTACTCCGGTCGAAAGGTAGTATTCAACATCGTTCGTCCCGGGTGAGGGCGAGGAAGGTGGCAAAGCCCTCCGGATTCTCTATGAGTGTATATAAGTACACTATGCCTTCTTGGGCGTTTATCGATGGGAATGCGGGTTGTAATCCTGATATAGAATCGCTAAAGTACAGTCAAAGCAGTTTCTGAAAGGGGTGAGCCCTCTTAACAAAGAAAAAAAAAAGCTCTGACTTGATACCCTCGGTCAGGGTCAATTCGGCCATAGTGCATGATCTCCTCTCACTACGGTTGAGATAGTTATAAAAAGGTAATTGAGCTGTGTTAGTAAAGTCCAGTGTTGGTATTGCTAATGTATAGGTTTTTTATGTTCATGGCATGCATTATGTACTGCTCTTTGAAAATGAATGATTCACTTAAGCTTACGAGGGGTGAACCATCATCACCTTGACCGAATAACACATTCGTACCAGGCCTGGCTTAATACCGTCGTCATCTCTGAATCAGCCTACGAACTTTATATACTTACGATTTATTTCACGTAGTTGCACGTTTCTTGAGCCTGCAGCTAAATCACTCGAACCATAGAAGCTTTCTTGCTTCTGGTGATATTTGGATTTGCTGCTGGTGGTACTGCAGTATACTCTTGTGGAAACAAAAAGTTGGAAGCAACAGCATCCTCTCAAGGGTTTTGACAGGGCATTTTAGACGGAACAATAGAGGAAAACAAAGGGATGTTAAAGCACTCTCACGGTAGTGTCAATACTTTCGACTTTCTTCTTTCGCGAGGGGGTGTGGTAGTGCTGAGATATGCGGGAAGTAGCTTGAGCACGGGCCGAGCAAGTGTGGAGCTGCGGCCAGCGTCATTCTGCTGCACTTGGTCTCTCCATCACACGCTCGACGCGCCAACCTGTTGTCGCTCTACTCCACCATCATTGTATGCTTGGGTTACGACCACGCCTCAAAGCTCGCCCATCATTTCTCGATCTTGTCCGCAAAACCCACTTCGAGCCGTTGCCACTGCAACCCAGCCCGCTTGAGGCAGGGACCCACCCACAGCTAGTTCCGCTTCCAAAGAGCCCCGTGCTTGTTCCACACATTGTAGAGGAAGCCACCAGTCCGCCGCCTTACTCACCAGTTGACGACACCACGATACAGGTGGCCCCAACGTCCAAGATGTCTCCGGTGAGTGCATCGCTACCGAGTTGTCTTGCGGTGGAGACTGACGGCGGGGAAGAAACAGCAAAAGCAGGACGGCGATGACGAGCAAACTGGTACGCATGCGATTTCCTCAATGATGGAATTCTTTGTAGACACTAACAATACTGTTCAGGCTCTGTGTTCTCCGTCTCCGGGTATGTCGTTACTTTGCACGCTATGGACATTTAAACTGACAAAGAAAGCCCCGTCATCGTTGCGGCAAACATGATTGGATGCGCCATGTACGAGCTTGTACGTCTGTCGTTAAACTTGTGTTGTATTGACTGCTGATGCTTCTGGTAGGTCCGCGTCGGTCACGATAACCTCGTCGGCGAAGTCATCCGCATTGACGCCGACAAGGCAACCATCCAGGTGTACGAGGAGACTGGTATGCTATAGATACAACATCGGGAAACATAAGCTGATAACTCGATAGCTGGTGTGACGGTTGGGGATCCTGTCATCCGAACGGGCAAACCGCTCTCCGTCGAGCTTGGCCCTGGCCTTATGGAAACCATTTACGATGGGATTCAGCGCCCCCTCAAGAGCATTTCAGAAGCAGCAAATAGTATTTACATTCCTCGTGGTATTAACATCCCAGCTTTGGACCGAACGAAGAAGTGGGACTTCACGCCTGGCAAATACAAAGTCGGCGATCACATCACTGGTGGCGACATCTTCGGTTCCGTCTTCGAGAACAGCCTCCTTAAGGACCACAAGATCATGCTCCCTCCGCGCGCTAAAGGAACCATCACTCGTCTTGCAGACAAAGGTAACTACACTGTCGATGAGAACATCCTAGAACTCGAGTTCAACGGTGTTAAGACCGAGTACAGTATGATGCACCGGTGGCCTGTCCGTGTGCCTCGCCCTAGTTCTGAGAAGCTTTCCTCTGATCAGCCCCTTATTGTTGGCCAACGTGTGCTCGACGCTCTGTTCCCTAGCGTCCAGGGTGGTACTGTATGCATTCCCGGTGCTTTCGGATGCGGTAAGACTGTCATTAGTCAGTCCCTATCTAAGTTCTCTAACAGTGATGTGATTGTTTATGTTGGCTGCGGTGAGCGCGGAAACGAAATGGCTGAAGTATTGATGGACTTCCCAGAGGTACACATGACTACGACACTTGATACATGCATGATGCTGATCCTACTAGCTTACTATTAACGTCGACGGAAAACAAGAGCCCATTATGAAGCGCACCACACTCATTGCCAACACCTCCAACATGCCTGTAGCTGCCCGAGAGGCTTCCATCTATACTGGAATAACTGTAGCCGAATATCTTCGCGATATGGGATTGAACGTGGCGATGATGGCTGACTCGTCTTCGCGCTGGGCCGAAGCGCTTCGTGAGATTTCCGGTCGTCTCGGTGAGATGCCTGCGGACCAAGGTTTCCCTGCCTATCTTGGTGCCAAGTTGGCATCCTTCTACGAGCGTGCGGGTCGCGTTACTGCCCTCGGGAGCCCTGAGAGAAATGGTAGCGTCAGCGTTGTCGGTGCAGTGAGCCCGCCGGGCGGTGATTTCTCCGATCCCGTTACCACCAGCACGCTCAACATTGTCCAAGTTTTCTGGGGCCTTGACAAGAAGCTTGCGCAGCGAAAACACTTCCCGTCGATCAACACATCGGTCAGCTACAGTAAATACACCACTCCGTTAGATGGGTTTTACTCGAAGAATAACCCGGAATTTCCTCGTCTGCGCGACCGTATCAGAGAACTCCTCACGACCTCAGAGGATCTCGACCAGGTGGTGCAACTGGTTGGTAAATCTGCTTTGGGCGACTCGGACAAGATCACATTGGATGTGGCAACGTTACTCAAGGAAGATTTCCTGCAGCAGAATGGGTACTCGGACTACGATCAGTTCTGCCCTCTGTGGAAAACGGAATGGATGATGAAGAACATGATGGCATTTCACGACGAGGCACAGAAGGCGGTCTCGCAGGGTCACCCATGGGCGAAGATTCGCGACTCTACATCGGAGATCCAGAGCCAGCTGCGCAGCATGAAATTCGAGCTGCCTAGTGAGGGCGAAGAGAAAGTTACGAAGAAGGTAAGTTGGGCGAGAACGAATCGTCCCGGCTTCCTCAGGTCAAGGGATTTGCTAACGATGTGCAGTACGAGGAACTTCTCCAGAGAATGACTGATAAGTTTGCATCCGTGGTGGACGAGTAGGTTTTGGAGCTGGAATGTGCTGCATAGCGTGTATCCTCTAGTTAGATGGTCTGTAGATTGAACTACTGTCTCAAGATACGCGGGCCTAGACAAAACCGTCCTATGAGTTTCGATGTGACACTATTAAAGGTCTTCATAAGGTAGTAAGTAAATAGTAGACTGGAGCGACTTCAACGCCCTGAAGGCCTTCGTAGGGGAGTGAATGAATGGCAGACTAAAGCTAGTTTAACCTCCTGGAGTCTAGAATGAATTCAACTTCCTGGAGGCCTTCGTGGGATAGCAAATGAATGGCAGACTGGAGTGGTTTCAACCTCCTGGAGGCCTTCATGCGATAGTAAATGAATGGCAGACTGGAGCGATTTCAACCCCCTGAAGGCCTTTTAAAAGGGTTTATTTACTAAAAGTCGCCTTCCTTTCTCTACACTACAAAGGCCTTCACTGCACTGTACATGCGGTCGGATTTCATCTGACGGGTCGATGTGGATGAGACTCTGCACATTGTATGAGCAAAAACTGATGCCTATTTCAGCTGACGACGCAAGCACATGGACGGGCCTGGTGACCCTGGCGACGCGCTGGGACTGATGACGAATGTGCACCACACGGATTCTTGAGTGATTTTACATGTTCAACATAGATGTTTTCCAGGAAGACAAACGAAGGGGCAACGTGCAATGGTGTACGTCGGGCATGTCGCTGTGCAATCAGGCGGGCTTTGGCCATCGTCGGAGGTGTGCAGGCGAGACGTCGGGGGTAGACAAAAGCGCAAGCGTGGTCGGGGCGTGGCTGAGCACTGTGGCGCTTGATCCCTGTCTCCCTGTGTTCGCCAGCTAAGTTACGTTCGCAGCCAGATACGACACACTCCCGAGACCACGCCCCAAACCCACGCAACCCCCATACATTCCGACTGCTCGTTATAACCCCAGAAGCGCGCCTCAGACGCATCTCTACTCCGTACAATATACCTGTACCTGTCAACCTCACCAGAGAAACCACTTCCGTCGCCAGCCATGGCGGTCAATCCAACTGCGTGCGCCTGCCCCCATTGCAAACCCTTCAGGGGAGCTTGCCAAGGACTAACCAGTCTGTCTGCAGCATCAACGTCAATGACCCCGGTCTCATTACCCTCGTAAACAAGCTCCAGGATGTTTTCACCACCGTAGGAGTAGGTCCCCCTCGACGCAGCCCCGCCGGAATATCGAGCGTAGTATGTTGATGCCTGTGCAAGGTCCAAAACCCCATAGACTTGCCCCAGATTGCAGTTGTGGGTTCCCAGTCTAGTGGAAAGAGTTCGGTGTTGGAAAACATTGTGGGGCGTGACTTGTGAGTGTTCAAACTCCTGATATGGTAGTGCTGTGGGATACAGAACACCGGCGTACTAATGCCGCTGATAGTCTCCCTCGAGGAACCGGTATCGTAACACGAAGACCGCTTATTCTTCAGCTCATCAATCGCCAACCATCGAAACCCCAGGCGAATGGTGTCAAGGCCGAGGAGGTGAAGACGTCTGACGCAGAGTCCAACGTGGACGAGTGGGGCGAGTTTCTTCACATTCCCGGCCAGAAGTTCCACGATTTCAACAAGATAAGAGACGAGATTGTGCGAGAGACGGAATCTAAGACAGGCCGCAATGCCGGTATCTCACCCGCTCCCATCAACCTCCGGATATACTCGCCAAACGTCCTCACCCTTACCCTCGTCGATTTGCCTGGCCTGACCAAGGTCCCCGTCGGTGACCAACCGCGAGATATCGAGCGCCAGATCCGCGAGATGGTTTTGAAGCAAATCAGTAAACCAAATGCTATCATACTCGCTGTCACCGCCGCAAATACCGATTTGGCAAACTCTGATGGTCTAAAACTAGCACGGGAGGTGGATCCTGAGGGCCAGAGAACAATTGGTGTACTGACCAAAGTCGACCTCATGGACGAGGGAACAGACGTGGTGGACATTCTCGCAGGACGCATTATTCCTCTACGATTGGGCTACGTGCCGGTTGTTAATCGCGGGCAGAGAGACATTGAGAACAAGAAAGCTATCTCGTATGCATTAGAACACGAAAGGCAATTCTTCGAAAACCACAAGGCGTATAGGAATAAGGCAGCCTATTGCGGTACTCCTTATCTGGCGCGGAAGCTCAACTTGGTAAGGCTTTGCTCTCAGCTTCACACGGTCATCTTTGCTGATATATATAGATCCTCATGATGCATATCAAGCAAACCCTACCTGACATCAAGGCTCGTATATCTTCCTCACTTCAGAAGTATTCTGCGGAACTTGCTCAACTGGGCGATTCCCTGCTCGGTAATAGTTCCAACATCGTCCTCAACATGATTACAGAATTCAGCAATGAGTATCGTGGCGTTCTAGAGGGTAACAACCAAGAGCTTTCGGCAACTGAACTTTCCGGTGGCGCTCGTATTGCATTCGTCTATCATGAGCTTTACGCCAATGGCGTTAAGGCAGTCGACCCCTTTGATCAGGTCAAAGATGTTGATATTCGCACTGTTTTATACAACTCTTCAGGCTCGTCGCCCGCGCTTTTTGTTGGTACAACCGCTTTTGAACTTATCGTTAAGCAGCAAATTAAGCGATTGGAAGATCCCAGCTTGAAGTGTGTAAGCTTGGTTTATGACGAGTTGATCCGGATTCTTGGCCAGCTGCTCAACAAGGCAACATTCAGGAGATATCCAGGTCTGAAGGAGAAGCTCCATCAGGTAGTGGTGTCATTCTTCAAGAAAGCCATGGACCCGACGAACAAGCTAGTCAGGGACCTCGTGGCCATGGAATCAGTGTACATCAACACCGGCCATCCAGACTTCATCAACGGTTCGCGAGCAATGGCCATCGTGAATGAACGACATAATGCATCAAAGCCGACACAAGTTGATCCTAAGACCGGAAAACCTCTGCCTCCTGCCGTGCCACCGCGGTCTGCATCTCCCTCGCTAGACGGCGGCGAGAGTGCTGGTTTTTTTGGATCATTCTTCGCCAGCAAGAACAAGAAGAAGATGGCTGCTATGGAACCCCCGCCATCTACCTTGAAGGCTTCAGGTACTCTTTCCGAGAAGGAAGCACAGGAAGTTGAAGTCATTAGTAGGTTGGAAATTGAAACTTTATCTTCTCCCACTAATGTATAACCTACAGAGCTCCTCATCACATCCTACTTCAACATCGTGCGTCGCACTATGATCGATATGGTGCCTAAGGCTATTATGCTCAACCTCGTCCAATGGACTAAGGAGGAGATGCAGCGTGAGCTCCTCGAGAACATGTATAAGACGGAGGAGCTAGACGATCTGCTCAAGGAGAGCGAGTACACAGTCAGGAGGAGAAAGGAGTGCCAGCAAATGGTAGAGAGTTTGTCGAAGGCAAGTGAGATTGTTAATCAGGTACAGTAAGTACAGGTAGCCGATGGATAATAATTTCAGAGGAAACGGATCGTAAGTGTACCAAATAACTTGATGGCAAGGGGCTTGGCAGACGGGCCAAGGAGAGTGCAATTGTTTGTACCGGAATAGACGTGTGTTGAGGATTTCATGGTCCTTGAGTCTGCGTTCATGGTGATGGTGAATATCGATGGGGGTGACACGATAGGATATATACCATTTTTCATTACTTTAGAATGATAAAGCCTCCCGGGACAAGTCATTGAATAAGATACTGAGGGAGTGACTACTATGATGAGAGTATTCACAGAGTCTGGCAGAACGGTTTGCCAGATTTCTGCATCAACCAACTCAGAATGAAAGTCAAGGGTGACTGCAGCCATTGAATTTATTTATTCATGCATGCCTATGGAATGCAGACGCCTACAAGTAGACGTACATGCGAGCAGGTCCAACAGCGTCGCCGTTATTCAACCATGCTCAGGCCGTTCATTCCCATACTCCCCTTAAATTGTTGCTAACACAATTGTCTTCCCTAACCTATCCTCCTATACCGAAGTAAAGAGGTTAGGTGCACTGGACTATCTGAGTCTAATGCTCATCCTTCCTACTTACAGCTTTGCAGCATCTTCCATGAAATCCTCCAAATTCCGTACCGGCCGCACACCCGTGCTGGCGAACAGGCCAGCCTTGAAAGCATGCACGTCGGTGATAAGGATAGGCTCTTTGGGGTCTCCAGTCTCGATAGCTAGCGTACCCAGCTTCTTCTCCACTGATGCGACCTCGGGTGGTACACCGCTGTCAGCGAGGCCTAATGCTGCCGCGACTTCGTCCGCAATCTTGTCTACTTGCCCTTCATCTAATTTCAGATCGTTGGTCAAGTAAGCTGATATTACCTGGGGAAGATCGGATTTGGAAGATGCGGGTTCCACGCGGGCATTCAAGACGTCGATGTCAAGCTCGAGCTTCTCTTGTTTGGCGACTGTCTGTAACACGGTAAGGGTTTGAGCCTTGCACTCGTCGAGAGTAGGCTCCTTCGACTTGGATTGTGCGATGAGATGAACTGAAAGTTTGGCACGGTGAGGCGACGAAGGGGATATGTGGCGGTTGTAAAATGCTTTCATGTCGTCTCGAGTAATAGTAGCAACAGTCTTAGCGTCGATGTCGGCTTTGAGGTCTTAGTAAAGCGCTTTCATCAAACAAATTGAAGCACTTACCTTGCAAGAAATCATACGCATCACTGAACATATGATTCCAAAATCTGTTGCCTTCTTCCCCTAAATTCTTGAGCTTTTCCAACCGCTTGCTAGTGACGGCGCCTTTGTGCTTCTCAAAGTCCTCGTCACTCATATCGTTAAGAGTCTGTTTAAACTTCTCAAGGAAGTGCTCAATTCGGCCCTCCAAGTACCTGCAATCCCTCTCACTCTGGATGAGAATGCGGAAGCCGGCATATGCAACGCCTGCGGTGGGTCCAGAAAACACGACATAGCCAAGCTGCTCAATAGTTCGCAGCTGATTGAAAGCAGGCTCATCTGTCATATGGCCGAAGAGCAGTAGCTTGGCCCGAAGGATTGGATCCATGCGATTACCGATATAAAGGGAGAACTCTATACAATGATTGACATTTGCAGTATCCTTCAGTTCTCGCTCATAGATGAAATTGCTGCCCTCTGGAAGAATCAAGCTTCGGTAAATAGGCCACTGAGTTGTAGGCAGTTTTTTTGGGTTGAGAGTTTTTTCAATCAGATCTGTAATTTTCAACGCCTCCTCCTTGTAGAGATTGCCGTGTGCCAAAACTTCGATATGAGACTGCGCTAACACTTGTGGAAAAAATTGTTGCACATCATGAGCTGTGATGGTGTCTAGCTCCTTCGCCAAATCCTCGATCATATACAAACCATCCTTTCTGAACCACCGAGAGTAACTCCCAATCTGGTGGAAAGGCTGGTCATAATTCCAGTTACGAAAATTACGACTCGTCTTATCATGAATGATAGCGAAACGGTCTTGTCGAACCTCCAGATCGCGTATCTGCAGTAGAACCTTCTCGAGAAGAACATGCAACTTATCGTTGTAACCCTGGACTGATATGGATAAACCAGAAGAGTGGCTACTGAATTCATAGGTCAGGCCCGAGATGTCCGCATCATAGGAGAATTCAACCAAGGCATCTGTGACCAAACTTGTGTATAAAGAAGTTATGACGGCAGTCCTCGGTGTGACATGGGGCAGCGGTGTCCGAAGATGAATATGTACGTTGGCCTTGGGAACCCAAAACTGATCATCCTTCTTCCACCACGTCCGAGCGGAATCGTCATTCCGGATAAGCTTTGGTACTTTTGAGGGCTGCTCTACCTCTTTCTTCTCGACTTCTAATCGACTTGGAATAAATTCATTCTTATGAGGGAAATGTAGTTCGGCCGGGCGTGTTTTATTCTCAAACGCTTCTTGAACCTCATTGAGAAACTCTTCCGGGATCTTCTCGGTCTTGTATTCCGTGCCATACCACTTTTCTTTCCTATCCCAGTCCCCAGGGAAGTCCTGGCTAACGATCGTCATTCTAAAGTTATTAGGGTTGAGGTAGGACATTGCCTGGCTAATGCGCTCGGCGTCAAACTTCCTAATAACCGCTGGTCCGCTTAAGATCATCTTGCGATCGTAAGGTTTTTGCATGACCGAGGCAAGTGCACTCGTCGTCCGGCTGGGTGGACTTTTTTGCTTGAACCGGAAGTCCACCTCACTGATTTGTATCTGCTCATCAACTACCCATTTTTGAGGAGGTTGTTCTCGGACCATGGCAATGTACTGAAAGATAATCTTCACAATCTCCTTATAGTGTTTTAGGCCGTCTTCAGTCAACTTGACGCTGATGTTAAAAACACCGCTGCCGGGACAAAGGGAGGATCCACCAGCCCCTAGGCCATTCGCCCATCCCTTAGTTTTGATATGAGCCAGAATACTACCAGGCCCTTCGTGGCCGATCAGGTGGCTAAGATAACGCGAAGGATGTGACTCGTAAAACTCTTCCTCATCGCGATATAGGAAAGATAACTCTAGTGTCCTCGACTCTAGAACTGGTTTTGCAAAGGTTTGAATCAACAATTCCTTCTCGGTGTAAACCGGCACATGGTCCCATCTCTGTCGTGGCAAATTTTTATTGGGGACCTTGGAGAATATTTCTTCCACCCATTCTTCTAACGTGTCAAGAGTCTCACGACCCAAAACGACCAGCTTCATCCTATTCGCAGAATAATGCTTCGCGTGGAAATTCATAAACTCTTCCCTGATCTGAATACCGCGTGCAATTGGCTCGTCGTGGAGGGTTTTCCAGCTCCCCGTCGAGAAATGGTTGAACGGGTGTTCAGGATTCGAAAGCCCCTTATTCAACTGGTGCAACCGCCATACGTCGCTTTGCAAATTTTTTTTGTTTTCCGAGTCGACAGCCTTGATCTCACGGTCCAACGTATCTTCGAGGAACAGAGGGCAAATGAAAAACTGGCCGAACCGGTCTAACGCCCCCCAAAGCGGAGACTGGTCCCTGTCTATGGGAAGGTGCTCCTCCGTAGCACTGGGCGTAGTGGTTTTGCTGTTGGTGGGGGTGGAGTTGGAGGCGGCGAGTTCAAAGTAGTAGTTTGTGGAGGTTGAGGCGGTGTATGCGTTTGAGTGGCCCGAGTACGACGACAGAAACTTGTTGTAGTTGTTCTCTTCCGGGTACTAGTTGAGTCAGTTTGAGCGAAGACAGTGAGGAGGCATCCTGGCCAAAAGCGTGCTCACCTTCTCAGTGCCCATGAATAGCAGATGCTCGACAGCGTGTGCGATACCAGGCATGTCCTTGGCATCGCTGAAGCTGCCGACGTTCACGTCCATGGCGGCGCTGGCCTTGTCGGTGGTTGCATCATGAATCAAAAGTACCTCGAGCTGATTTGACAGGGTGATGATCCGGTACGAGCGGTCATCAAGGGCAGGGCGCTCTAGGTCTTCTATGCGTGGTCGCGCGACGCTTCTTCCCAGCGAATTGGTCATGTTGGCAGACCCTGCTTCTCCTGGGGCCAAACTCGTAAAGATGCTACGGGAGATTTTCTGGAAGGTGGGGCAAGGCTGCAGGCGCGCGGTGTTATATAGACGCGAAGGCGTAGTCGATGTGGCGGCAGCGGAAGCCGGGCACCTTGATGTTGGGCCAAACGACCTAGTGGTCAGGGTCCCTGGACACTGCGGAGCTGGGACACAAAGGGGGCGTCGCAGTGAAGCGCGCAGAAGCTGGGTGCGTGTGAACGCGGGCATACACAAAGGTTTTAGTGCGCTTGTTCGACGGCCCAGCGAGCTGAGACAGCCAGGAAGCCAGGAAGCCAGGGCTCGAGCTGGCCTGTTGCACGAGGCGAATTTGTGTAACGGAGCCGGGCAAGAAGCAAACAGGGGGCAACTGGGGCGAGGCTGGCACGCTGGGAGGCTGGACGGGCGACGTGCAAGCGGAGGAGGCTCAAGTTCGTTCCAGCGGATCGGAACCCAACATCATAGGCAGCCAGCGCGACCAGGGTCAGGACCACCACCACCCAGGCTAGCCAGCCCAGCCCCGGCCGTTACCCGTTCCGGCCGCCGTACATGCACCGCAGCACTCATGCGCTGGCCAGCAACCGGCCTTAGAGAGTGCGTGTCCATCATGGTGTTCGAAGCCGGCTACCCACACGCATCGGGCTCTTCGTGGCGAAAAGTCGTCAAGTGTTCCATCATGGTCAAGAAGAAGCAGGGCATGTCCGACGACGACTTCATTCAATACTACAACCACCACCACGCCCAGAGGGCTGCCCCTATTCTGCAGCGGCACGGCATCCTTAGCTACAGTCTTGTAATTCCCTTCTTTGTCTGCGCGCATTGGCTTCGCGCCAGGCGCGTGGATACCCAGCTGGCTGTTGTACCGAGCTGATCACGGCACAGACATATCATCTCGGCCGTGATAGAAAGCAGATCCAGGACATCCTGCACAACAAAGCGAAGCTGCTGGATTACGATGCCATCTGCACCTTTGTGTTTCCCGACTACCTCGCACTCGCAAAGTTCATGTACGACAAGGAAGGTGCTGCCTTGAGTGGAGACCACGACAACTTCATGGACGAGAGTCAGATGCGCATGATGGTCGGTGATGAGTACATGTTAATCGAGAACGGTGAAAAAGTCGGCTAATGGAATTTAATTGTCCGTGGTCGACAGGGGTATCTACAATATAGTTCAACTCGTTAAAGAGAAAAAACGTAGAACGTCTCATCTCCGACCACGGCCTCGTCCACCACGTCCACCTCGCCCACCCCATACACGAGGGGTGGATTGGTTCGGGCATGAGTCCTTCATATGACCCTTTTGCCCGCAGCGGAAGCACTCTACGTTATTGTGATTGCTACGCCCGCCTAAGCTTGGTCGACTCCCGCCAGACAAAGACGTCAGACCAGCAAGGTCCATATCCTCATCTATGATGTCTGGAGCACGCCGTGGTGTCTCTGCCACAGCCTCTCTGGCTTTTCGGGCGTTACGCTCCTTCGTTGAGGCTTCACGCCGTGTCTCTCTAATCAGCTGGGCTGTAGGATCGTCTGAGTCGGTCTCGTCGGGTGATGCATCTGAATCACTCTCTGACCCTGATCTCGCAGTGTCCCGGGATGTCAACGTGCTCTATGGTTTGTTAGTAAATGCCAACAGTGCTTGACGTGCACATGGTAACGCACAGACTGTTTTTTCTTCAATCCTCCGCCAAACTGCATCCTGGCGGGCTTTTCGTCTTCATCTTCGTCCGAACCGATTTCCGCATCGATGACAGCAAAGCCTGCCTGTCGAACCTGCAGTATGGGAGGTCTTCTACCCTCATGGGGGTCTTTGAAGCTCAAGACCCACTTCGTCTCGCCGGCCTGACTGCCTAGCTGCGCAAGAGCTTCTTCCCGCCTCTTTTCCCCCGCAGTGAGCCCTGGCTGTATATATTCATGCTCGGACGGTGTGCCTGGGGTACCTGGTGCAGAAATTCCATTGGATAAACGCACTCTCTTGGAAGGCGGACCATGAGGAGTTGAAGGCTCAGCATTCGAGGACTTGGGAGCAGAGCGCTGCATGAACTGCGAGACGTTAACGCATTTCCCCCACGAATGGACGCAAATTGATCACATACCTTCATTGTCATGAGTCGACTGGACATTGTCTTTGGCGTGTTGGCCGCCATAACGAGCGAGCGAGCGGTAAGAATGTAAAGGTGCTATGGTTAGTGTGTGAACAAAGTTGGGCTCTATCTTGATATAGATATTTACGGCAAACGTTCATTCTTCACTCGCGCGATGACGCTTTAAGAATTTATGCACGGACCATTCCGCCAAGGTAGTGGCGCCGTTGCCGCAATCGATAGGGCTGAGGCTACTCGAACCAACTACATGCCGTGACGCTGAACAGTCAGAGTTCCCTATGCAAGTATAGTCTGACTTTATGGTGCAATAACGAGTCTTGTCCGCCCTCCAGCTTACATTCTCCGTGTAGCTTTAATGCCCCGATGCGACCCGGGGCGTCACGTTACTCCAGGTTCCAGGGTTGATGCATAGCTGCTGATAGTTCGAACTGCCTGTCTGTTCTGCATGCGACATGCTGAGAGGGAAATTCCTTCATTCATTACGGCAACCGATTCCGTCTACGGTCCGCCCTCATCCACGATGCTATACAACTCAATCTCGAGCAGCTCCAAACTCCCAGTCGCGCATTCAGCGCTTTAATCGCCGATTGCCAAAGTTCCTCCACAAGTATACCAATGCGCTTGCCTCAGCACCTATCTCTCATGTAACGGCCTTCCTGATTTTGCATGAGATTACCGCCGTGGTACCCCTACTCGGTCTCGCAGCCACATTCCATTACACCCATTGGTTACCGCCGTGGTTCGCAGAAGGAGCATGGGCAATACAAGGGGTGGAGCGCTTTGGGAAGTACTTCAGAAAGAAGGGCTGGATCAGGAGCGAAGAAGCGAGCGAAGCTGAGCTTGAGGTAGAGATGCGACGGCGAGACAAGGCCTGGGACATCGGAGAAGGAGGGGTAAGGCTTGTCGTCGAATTTGCAACGGCTTTTACCATTACGAAGCTGTTGCTGCCTGTGCGGATTATTGCGAGCGTTTGGGCCACGCCATGGTTTGCGAGAAAAACTGTGGTACCACTTCTTGCCAGATTCAAAGGTTTTTTTCGAAGAGGAAATGGCAAGGGCGGCCAAAAAGGCGGTGCAGGCACTGGGAGTACCGAAGCGGGTGCTATTCCGAAGGATGTTACGAAGGGGGACAGACTCTGAGAAGGACATCTGATTTAGAAGTATCTGTGATATGATGTGAAGAGACGGGATATATGAGGCCGAGCCACCGTGGGAACGTCTATAACCCCATCATCGACCTCAAGAAATACGTTGGCATGGTCACGCACTGAGATCTGGCTTTTGATTAATGGGTTTCGGTAGATCTTTCGGGCGGTGAAGATCTGTTTACACCCTTTTATACGTCATGAGACCTTTTGCTTGCTTTCTCAGCTCGACTTCTCTCACTCTGTTAATTCAAACTCTGAACACCATTTTCAAGACTTGCAACCCATCTACATCCGTAGACATGTGTTTCAGCGACGCCTACACGTCCCAAACTCGTATCCGCGAGCACACTAGAAATAGTGTCCGCGACGACGAATACGATGACGACTGCTGCGGACCGCGTTCTGTTGTACATCACCGTTATGGCCCAAGTCAGACTTACTATCCAGCCAACTACTACATTCGACCTCCCTATGGCACATTCAGTGGACACCGTAGTCACCATCACCACCACCACCATGGTCATGGCCACATCCATCCACATGCGATTGTCCCTGCAGTAGTAGATTATAGGCCACGCAGGTATCATCCTGGAGGCTCGGCTGCTGTGCCGACTGCCGCCGCATTGGTGAGTGTAGCCCTTTCCTCTCTTGTTTTCTTCAATCACCTGCCCACCTGCCCGCACACCGCCTCAGTTCGAGATGCCCATTGGTCTCTCACCCGTGCTTCCCGGCAACTGTGGTAGCACAATCGCTTTGGTGACGGTTGCCTGTCAAAGACTTCCCTCGCGTTCTCCTCGCCTTTCTACCCCTTCCGTTTGCAACTTTCGGAGCACTTCTGCCCTTCCACCCCCACCTCCACCTCCATCCTTCCTCAACACACAATCTCAACCACCTACGGCACCTTTGTCGAGCCATGGATCACATAGGTCAGCCGACGCCTCGTCACCAATATGTTCTATACCCACAGCCTGGTCGACGTGGAATCCTGATGCACGCGGGTCAATACGCGAACGGCGCGCCGTATGTTGGCAGCCTCGGTGGAGCCTACGGTGCTGGCTATGGTATGGGCATGGGCTACGGGGTTGCTAGCTATCCAGGGGTACATTGCACCCAAGCACACATTGCACCGCTCTACTATGGTCCCAACGTCGCTGGAAGCACATATAGCAACTATGCCAGCTACTTGGGCGGCGGCTACATGGGCTTTTCCAATATCCCAGCGAATTGTTACACCTACCCGTCACACTCCTACATCTCCCCATATGCCTTTGGATACGGGACTGAGGTGCATGCTAACCACTTTTATCCATATCAGAGGACTTACTACGGCGCGACCCCAGTCATGGGCTATCCTGCGACACAGACGACTGTTATCCCACCCTCCACCACCACGACTTACACGGTGACGAACAGCCATGCTGCCCCCATGACGACAACCACCACTAGGGTGCAACCAAATCCTCAACATGGTCCAACGCTTCGCAGCTACGCCCAACATGAGAACACTCGCGTGGCTATGCAGCGCGGCGCATACAACCCTCGCCCGATTAAGCCTGCCGATGCCCGTCCAGATGATCCCTTCTGGTGCAGGGAGCGCTCCGGCGAATGGCATCTTCGAACATTTTACCAGATCGAGAACGAATGCCATCCGGGTAATTGGGCCATGGACCCAGAGCGTGGCTGCTTGGTTTTCCATCGCTTCTGAGTCCAATACCACGCCACTCGCAGTTGGCAATCTCCACAATTATGTGATGCCTCTCAATTTGTCGAAACCTGCCATACAATATCTCACTTTCGAAATTCGGATTTGCTCTGTACCTAGTCAATCCATACACGGTAGTTTATTCCAAAGCCCGCTCAAGGTCATTTTAAGGCATTCATCAATATAATGCTTCGGATTCACATGAGCAAACGGTTCCTCGGTTTCATGGTCTATGTTTACAGTCTAGTCCTGGATCTGGCGTTACTGGGAATCTAGTCAATTTTTAATAGGAGCCTGGTGTTTATGACAAGGGTGGCATGGATGTGAACCGTGCAATTACTATACTTGGACCCCCTAATAGGATGTGGTTCTGCAGTTCCCCTTACAACCAATCCTCCTGCAATTCATGCAATGCAGTTGATGCCTGAGTGCAACATCATGAAGAATGAATGTGTAGAAGGTACTGTGTGTCGGACACGCCTCGCTTACTTCGTTACATCTTACCAGCCTCATACTACTCTATTCCATGTCTGGTCACATCTTTTCACCCTGGATCGTGGCTACTACCTTTCTCGAATGCTTTGCCGCTCGGAATTCAAGATACCAGATACCTTGCCAAGTTCCTGTAGCGAGTCGCCCGTTCGTAATCGGAATCGTTACGCTCGCACCGACCAATGCGCTCTTGACATGTGCCTGATCGTCCGTTAGCCTCCCCGTTACCAGTTATCCTTCCCATGAGGTGATCCCTATCAGTTCTTTTAATCATTTGCTGGGTACGTACCGGCATATCGTCGGCGCCTTCGGCATCATGTCTATACATTCCACCCCTCTTGTCTTCAGGCACGATCCTGTCTAATGCATCGCTCATGTCGGCCCGCACATCCTCATCCCAATTCTCGTTCAGGCTCAACGCGCACGACGTGTGCTGAATGAAGAGATTCAGGAGGCCTGTCTTGTAGTCCTTTATCTCGGGGAGCTCCTTGGTGACGGTATCGGTGATGAGATAGGACCCGCGACTACGCGAGGGGAGCGTGAATTGTTTCTGAAACCTGGTGGTAATAATCAGCAGGGCTTGATGCATGGAAATAGATCTAGAGTGGTTAATGAGACGTACCAGGCCATATTGCTGGGTGCAGAGCAGGTGCTTGGCGCTGTGCAAAGAACGGTGGTGGGGGTTGCGGGGTTCGTTCGTGGATAGACGTAGTAGTAAGGGGCCCAGAGGATGATATGAAAGAGCGATGGGAATAGCGCGATGAGAAAAACGCAAAGTATGAGGAAAGTTGTCAGTGGGGAGATGGTACTTGATTGGTGGCGTGGCATCGGGTTGGAGAGAGCTCTGCTGTTGACGTCAGGGTTGATTGGTGCGGCTTGTGGGGAACCTTTTGGCGAGAGAGCTTGCTGGAGCATATATCTCACTGCAATGAATATGGAAAAAAATTGAGCGTGGCAGCGAATAGAAAAGAGCCTAAAAACACTTGTCGAATGCAGTTCCACAGCATTTGAAACTAGCAATAGAATGTTGTTGACTGGAATGCATCCTTGCTTACGACTACATACGGAGTCTACATATGTACAGGCCTCAAGAGATAAACTATTCCTCCATCTACCGCTGTCCCAGCGGCTCATCTGTAATTCTTTGCGACTCGTGCACTTCGGCCGGGTCACCCTTCGGACCGAGTGGGTATGATGTCTCTGGGAGAGACTCAAGGTGCTCTCGGTGATGCTCATGTGCCTTTCTCTCGTTAGCTCCATGGGTTCTGCAAGCAATTGGTTTGAAATAGCTGGAAGTTGGGAATGGCGTACAAAAGGAATGCCGCAGTATGTGCACCAGCAGATCTGGGGCTTGTCTACGTTGATGAAGATCCTAGGGTGTCCGAGCGGGCCACCTCCACCATCACAGGATACGGTGCGTTCTTTGGTCCAGCGTACGGGCTGCTTGTGAATCAATTCGATTGCAGCGTACGGGCGGGGCTACAGAGTATTTGTTAGTCAATTGTCTCTAGTGGATCTGAGTACCGCAAACTGCATTGAATCCACCCTTTCGTATCAATTCATTGCGTAACCCAGTATCACACGCACCTGATCCGCGAAGATGGTCTGTTCGAATCTGGGGCCTGTCATGGCAACTTCTCTCGGTTGCTGACTCCTGCTCCAGATGCCTTTCTGATTCGGGCTTTGCCGATTCGGAGCCTGCAGGACCCTCAATTCTTCACCCCTTTCTACACTTTCCTGCAAAATCTTGTCGAAAGAGCCTTCCGAAGATGTGGCCGTTGCGTTGGTGGCCGAGACATTGGGTTTAGGGTCGCGTGGGTGCGGATCGTTCGCCGGGACTTGGTTCACGGTGCTGGCGGGCGTCGTATAGGCGCGGAAGATAGGAAGCGCGCGCACAGCGCCACGCGTGCGAAAGGTGCGTGTGAGCATTGTGTGGTGACTGCACGAAGGCGGTGGTGCCGGCGAGCTGTTTGCAATTGATGTCGTTGAGCTCGGAGCTTCGGTGCAAATGCCAAGAGCACCTTAGTCAGCATTGGCAGGTTGGCCTACCGTGCCGATCTTGATCCTGCCTGACTGCTATAAAATCGACAAGGCTGGAAATGAGACCGCCATCATCTTCTCCCATATCGCTCAGAGCTAAGAGTCCATCGGTGTGTCATCCAGGTATTAAGTTATCCCATATACTCTTTCATCACCATCTCGTCAGGATAGTTACAAGCCCAGAGAGCTTTCAACTATGCCTAGCATGAATGCTGTAACTTCTGGTTTAGGCGTAAAAACTATCTCTGCGACAGTCTTTGTTTGCTTTCCCCTACCCAAAGATTATCCGGAAAAAAAATTGTTTTTTTATCTTCCATGACAGGGACCAGAGATGCATCTTCAAGTTGTCGAAGATTCCAAAAATGAAGAGATTGTATCAACCGGAAAAAGCAATATGATTCGTAGCATAAATAGGAGCTTGAAATGAGACCACCTGGAATCCTCCAGGAATAGGCAAACAATTTTGAATTGCCGGTTTCCAATGAGCTGTGTTCGGTGAGCCTGCATCGTGTTCAGATTGAGTATCTCAGAAACACATCAACTGTGTCAGGCACTGGTAGTTTTAGTGCATCACGGCCGCGGATGCAATTGTATACTGGTTCAATGGAATGGTTGTCACAATTAGCCAGTGCTTACAGATGGCTGTCCTAAGCAGGCAATAATCATCAAGCCCGTACCACGACAACAATCACAACTACCCAATTCTCCGCTGTCATCGACGCAGGTCTCCCTGTTGACATAGATGTCGATTTATAATCACCATATGACGCTTCTCCTCCGCGGCTTTCACACTACATTTATAAGCGAAGGCTCAGAATAGCTGCGTATACAGCTAGCGTGCCTGCAAGCGATGCCCGACGGGAAAGTGTGTTTTTAAATACTGCGACAAGCCTTATCAGCCAATGGTGACGTTTTGAACGACAGTAGCTCCATCTGAGTGTGGAGCTTTCCCATACTGGCGGCTTTTAAATATCCGAGTCGTTCTGTGTGGGATGAACGTGTCATACTGGTAACGTACCAGCTCGTTCTCACGACTTGTATCACGATAAACATACTTCAATTTACAACTTTTATCATGGGTGAACCGGTTTCAATTGCAGAGAAGGGCTTGAATATTGAAGATGGAAAGTGGGAGTCGGAGAAGGTTACCGGGAAGAAGACCGCAAATTCAGCATCACTAGCCAAATCCACATGGCATGAACACGCAGAAGAAGATATCCAAAGAGTCCCAACACGCGCTTCTCAAATCACACAAAAATCACTTGCGCATGTTGCAAAAGCTGTAACACGTCGCTCAAATGCTTCTTTGGTTGATCCCGGTCCCCCGCCCGACGGCGGGTTCAAAGCATGGATGCAGGCATGCATGGGCCTTCTCGTAATTACAAACACCTGGGGCATGGTTGCTACATTTGGAGTTTTTCAAACGTATTATACAAACACTTTAGGCATGGAGCCAAGCGCAGTCTCATGGATTGGAAGTGCCCAGATGCTCGGACATTTTGGATTAGGTATGTCAATATCGAAAGAATCCAATTAACAGGAGGCACTCATTGTACGTAGGAATGTTTGCGGGCCGTGCCCTCGATGCTGGCTATTTCCATCACGTTGTTATTCCGGGCGTTCTCTTCGCCTCCCTCGGCATAATCCTCACCAGCTTCTGTAAATCTTATTACCAGTTCTTTCTCGCACAGGGCGTCATGAATGGACTTGGCAATGGTTTACAGTTCACGCCGTGTATGTCACTGATCTCGACCTACTTCTCACGAAAACGAAGTACTGCGCTCTCCGTACGTTGCTCGGTCTTTTTCCTATCTTCAGTCCAGCTAACCTGTTGCAGATAATCGCTTGCGGCAGTGCCGTTGGTGGCCTTCTTTATCCAACTATCGCCCGTCAACTTATTCCCCGGATAGGGTTTCAATGGACTGTACGTGTTATGGGATTTATCATGCTGGCTGTTGGGGCATGCTACATAAGTCTGTTGCGGCCACGCTTACCGCCAAGGAGGAGTGGCCCATTGTTTGAGTTAAGTGCCTTTAGGGAGGCGCCATACTTGTTATTCGTGATAGGTTTGTTCCTTTACTGTCTGGGCATCTTCTTCGCATTCTACTACATAAGTGCCTTTGCTGTTAACGTTATCGGTGTGCCGTACAGCACTTCGATAAATTTGCTGTTGATAATGAATGGACTGGGACTACCGGGACGACTGATCCCGGGCTATATCGCAGATCGCTGGCTCGGGCCATACAACACTATCATTCCTTACACATTCGTCGTCAGTATCGCCTTGTACTGCTGGGCAGCAGTAGACAGTGTGACTTCACTGTACATTTTCACCGTCTTCTACGGCTTCTTCTCAGCGGGCTTCCAGACGCTCTTTGTGGCAGTGTTGGCCAGCCTCACCAAGGATTTGAGTAAGGTGGGAACAAGAAACGGCATGGGCTGCTCGATCGTGGGGTTGGCGAGTCTCGTTGGGCCTCCAATTGCAGGGGCTCTGATCCAGAAGGATGGAGGGGGGTACTTGACGGCACAAATATGGGCTGCTAGTATGATGATGGCAGGTAGCGTTGTGATATTTCTTGGGAGAGTTATGCTCACTGGGTGGAGACTCAAGGTCAAAGTATAGTTGTAATTATTAAACTTCCTTCTAGGCTGGAGTTGCAGTTACTACTAAATAGATTGATATGGATATCTTCCAAAATACGCGAAGATGAGTTCTACAAGTCCTCTCATGCCGCTATGAGCTTCTAAACCGAGACATGAGAGACCAAACAAGGATTTAAAAAGAACATGACCTTTATCATTGGTTGATATTGGTGCTGACAAATCAGGAAGTGGCCAGCCAAGAACTTGGAATCCTTCCCGTCTCCTTGCTTGACAATGCTATCAATTAATGCCCGACGGTCGAATAAGTAAAAGACTTAAAACTTATCTGACTTGATTTGTTATATATATTCATTCATCTGGTTCGAGAGATGGTGCTGGATCCTGGAGTGAACGGTTCGCTATGCCATGTATCTAACAAACCTTCCAATTTAGGTAGGTGAATGGCACCTGTGCGAATGATTTGCCGTCTTATATCTGCATTACAGATGAGCGGTTCCCATTCATCCTCGACCGAAGGTCAGATGACGCAAATTACCACAAAACGAGGCGCCTGGCCCGATCCCACGCTGTAGCACGTGGCCTTGGGAAAATAAGGAAAACTCAACAGGAATTAGGCCACAACTTTCGAGTTTTGACCTTCGATCATGAGCATCAGTCACAACAACCTGGAAGGAAAAGAAAGCGAGCAAAGGCCGAACTCTCCGATCAACGCTCGTCTGAAAATGCATCTGATCCATTAGAGATGCTTGCTACGGAATCACCAAAGCTTCAAGCATTATACGACCAGTGTATGATCACCGCAATCTGCGTAATCCGTGCTTAACCAAATGCTCCAGATAAAGCCTGTCAGTCGAGGGAGCCCTTGTTAAGCGTAGCCGATGAGCTTGTTCTCCGAAACTTTCGTCCTGTTCTCCAAAACGGAGTCAACGATCATGCTCTTCTGAGTGCCTTGATGCTTGCGTTTGTACTGGCATTTACCTCTAATGAACATGATAAAGCATATCTTAAATACCGTAGTGAAGCTCTGAACTCAATCCGACAACAGATAAGTTCTACAGAAACAGCTGTTTCGGAACCGACTATAGCTGCAATATTATTGCTTGCAGGTGTCGAGGTTCGAGATCCTTTCTATTAAATTGATTCGCTAAAGCTGAGCGACATGGGCTTACCCTGTTGTAATAGGCTCGACTCGGCATGCCGCATCAAGTTCAGTTGCACATGGGCGCAATACACCGAGTTCTTGAGATATGTCAAACAAAAGGGGTATATCTAAGTGACGGTATCAAGCGTGCTATATTCTGGTTAGTTGAGCTCTTAAGTTTTGAACACTTGAGCTTACAGCGGCCACAGGTCGGATTTAAATGCTTCAGTCACCTCAGGTTCATGTCGAGTGGTCAGTCACACAACTTTCTCTGAGCTTAGGTGGCAAAGAGATCCTTTCGCGCGGAAGTTTTTCGTCCTACCTCCTGGATTTCAAGGTGTAAAGCATTTACTGAGCGACGAATTTGTAGAAATTCTCGAAGATATCTCCGCCTTGCAGTGTATTCGAGACTCTACGTATTTCATCAAAGAGGATGCGATGTCTATGGCACATATTGATAGTCATCAAGCTTCGGTTCAATCACGATTGCTGAGCTTATCGAGCCATTCTGCTGTTTTAGAATGTTGCTACCTAGCGGCATATCTTTGCTCAACCATGCTCCGTTGTAAGATATGGCGTACTTCGATTATTCCTGTAAGCCAGCTCCTTGATATTCCTAGCTTACACGAATCAATGGAGTCTAATCTATCAGTCCCATTTGTCATTACAATTGCTCCATGCACTGAAAGACGCACAAGATGATCCATTATGGAATGATCGGCCAGATATGCTAGCTTGGCTCTTGCATATGGGAGGGGCCTTCGCTCCGGACGGGCCCGTACGATTTAACTATTTAGTTCTGTTTCACATAAACCGCGACACGAAACTCAAGGGACTGTATTCAAACTGGACGGAATTACTAGAAATCCTGAAGCAATTCGTCTGGTCAGAGAAAGCTTTCATGTCGCAGGTTCGAGGGTTCTGGGAGGAAATCTCTAAGTCGATCATATTTTGATTACGCATCTATAAAATAGACATTTTCAGGGAAAGAAAAACAGGTAATATTGCATCATCTATTAAGATTATGCTGTTAAAGAGCCATTGCAAGCCTTAGTTTGACCCTTTTTCATGCTAACTTGGTTCGGACCCTGTTTCTGAGTCATGAATGACGTTGGTGTGGATTTAAGGGCACTATTCCTCGTTGGGTAATAATTCTCGGTACTATTAATTGTAATCGTCCTCGATCTACAGACTCCGAAGATCTTTAGTAGAAGTTATCATGCGATGTGCGAGGTGATTGGACAGAATAGCTTGCTAAGCTTTACCATATGTGGAAGGATCTCAGTTCCCGATTTGGAAGAACCTTGATTCCCCTCTAGGCGCAACCTTTGTTACTTGAAAGACACTTGCTGATTTTGGCTGAATCTACCAAAAAAAGTCAAGCAAAATTCTTGGAATTTGTATTTGTAAAGGCTTTCACAGTGATTGAGTATAAATGCTGCACCGCACTTACAGTGGAAGTGATCTTATTCCATCGACAAGCTTCGCACGCGAAAGAATTCAACTCAAGACTTCTCCAACATGTCGCATTCAAAACTTTTCAAGCCACTCCAGATCGGCAATATGCAAGTCCAACAACGTATAGGCATGGCCCCTCTCACTCGCCTCAGAGCATCAGATGACCGAATACCGACGCCCCTAATGAAGGAATACTACGGTCAACGAGCTTCTGTGCCCGGCACTCTAATCATCAGCGAAGGTACCTTTATATCGGCAGCCTCATGCGGAGGATTTGCAAGGGCACCTGGGATCTGGCGCGATGATCAAATAGACGGGTGGAAAGCTATCACCAACGAGGTCCACAGAAACGGATGCTTCATCTTCTGTCAGCTATTCCACATGGGCCGTGCGGGTGATTTTGAAACAGCGAAAAAAGATGGCTACCCTCTTGTTGCTCCCAGTGCTGTAGGGTTTGACGGAGGTGAGACGCCCCTCGCAATGACACTCGAGGAGATCCAAGAGATGATCCAGGATTTTGTTGAAGCCGCAAAGAATGCTATTCGTGCGGGGTTCGACGGAGTGGAAGTCCACGGTGCGAACGGGTACCTACTCGATCAGTTCATCCAAGACGTCAGCAACAAGCGCGAGGACCTATATGGCGGGAGCATAGAGAATCGATCCAGGGCCGTAGTCAACGTCCTCGAAGCTGTTTCCAAAGCAATTGGTCCCGAACGAGTAGGACTTCGCTTGAGTCCCTGGAGTACATTTCAGGGTATGCGTGTGGCAGACCCTGTCCCCCAATTCTCAGATATTATAATCAAAGCCCGTAGCCTGAGCATCGCTTATCTGCATCTGGTCGAGTCGCGGATTTCCGGTGCAAATGACTATAACGGACACGAGCAGCTCGACTTCGCCTACAAACTTTGGAACAGCCCATTACTTGTTGCTGGTGGCTACACACCACAGGAAGCTGCAGAGCTTGTCGATGAGAGATACTCACAAAAAGATATCGTGGTTTTATTTGGGCGTTATTTCATTTCTAACCCTGACCTCATAACCAGGATCAAGAGGGGTCTGCAGCTCAATCAGTATGATAGAAATACCTTCTATAGCCCGGGTGCTTCTGGCTATGTGGATTATTCTTGCAGCACTGAATAATTCACAGTGGAGCTCAGGTAACGTATTGCGTGGTCAATATAGTAATAAAGACTTAAATTACCCTAATATGTGTAACCTGGACTCAGACGCCATCAGTTGGTGCGTCCGATGTTTGCCAAAATTGAATACTACTAGACCCGGCTCAATAAACTGTGGCGCTGCGTGTGGTCGTGAGCACATCGGGCTTACGAACGTTTTTTGTGATTATAGATGCGTACCTTCGATGGCTGGCATGAATGGCAGCATAGGCAGGACGTGGGGGAGTGATATAGGATGTGTCTTCGCATACTTCTCTTAGTATGGATCCTGATAATCGATCAACTCATGGTCCATGAAGCAAAGTAGAAGTGGGCTAAATGTGTCTATGGCACCAGATCTCATGGCTTAGTGCGCGCGCATTGTCTTGGCTGCTACTGCTCGGGTAACAGAAGTCCTAATCTTTGATGACGGACGAAAAGCGAAGTACCACGGAGCGAAGTCAAGCGATTATGTAGAGATCGGGTGCAACGTGGCTGAGACGGGAACCTGTGCTGGCTGAGAGTTTGTGACCGTCTTACTCATAGAGCGACGCGTTGTTTGAGGGCGATGAAAGAGATCAATGAGAAACATACGAGGAACAATATTTCTATAAACACTTCTAAACCCAGAAAAAAAAAGAAAAAAAAAGGCCTAGGAATGTAGCCAATTCATCTATAAAACAAGGCCAGAAAAAACCGGAATAACATGAATAATAACGTGTAAAGCACACAACGAACGAGTTTAAAAGACAGAAATTCATTAATATCGAGGAAATGACAACAAAAACAGAAATAAAGGGGTTAAAAATGGAATATACCATAGTGGCGGGTAGTTAGCCTAGAGCATTATAAATTTCCGACCATAAACGTAGTCTAGGGTGAAACCTGCACAAGCCAGCCTGTCGCTACCACATCTACGGGCATCTTCCACGCGATGTCTCAAGTGATGCTCGAGACAAGATCCAATAGGATCTCGCGTTAAGTAGAGGATGCTTGCGATCAAGCTTTTGGCTGGCGGGTATAAATTGGCGCGTGTCCCGAATATGCGGCACATAGCAATTTAACGGTTGGCGTTGCGCCCTAGTTGCGGAGATTTAAAAACGGCTACAAGTACGCTGGCAACACTTCAAGGCTCCTTGGCGTGTGAGTTGTGACGGATATGTGGCCGGGCAGCAGTGATGGCTCAGTCATGGCTCAGAAGGAGAGGGACGATGAGCTGGATGGCGTGCAACTTCTCGAAGAGCAAGAATGGTTCGCCTCCTTGGGCTTCCCACAGTTGGGACACGTGGGTGGTGGAGGAAAGCTGCTTTGCATGATACCCATGGTAGCCGATCAATCAAGGAGGGATTCGGGACTGAGACAGGAATTGAGACTGAAGCGAGGGGATAGGTTCGATACACGCGGCCAGAAACAAAGACTTGGAAAGAAATTGAAGTGGTCGAAGGCTATGTAGAAGTGGTGAACTGCGGGTCTGGGTGCCGTCCCGTCGACGCAACCTTCCCCTTTATACAAACCATGATCTATTGGGTCCATCCCCAAACGAAGCTCGATAACTCGAATGCGAAGGCACCAGAGGGCATTCATAATCGACCGAGACATGGTTCACTCAGTGAATCCGCGCAGGTCAGTGTGCTGTTTGAGGGTCGGTGAGCTACTCCTTCCCACATTGAGCAGTGGTTAGGCCGTACTGGCTCGCATGAGGTAGAGACGCGGCGCACCGCCACGACGAAGTGGTGACAATACAATGGCAAGCTCGTGTTGGTGGCCCAGGGCGAAGGCACGGACAGGCGATGCTGGCCGCCAGCACGAAACAACGGGACCGGCGTACATAAGCGAAGGCATCGCGGCCACCAAGCCCGCAGCGGCTAGCCCGTTCGATGTACGTCACTGGACGTGCGGAATGGCACCGACTAACTCGGCCCCCCCAAGGCTGAACACAAACAACCCACACGCACGCTCGCACGCCTACTCGCGCCCGCGCCATGCCCCCGAAGCTGCCTTAATGCCTTCCGTGAGCGACCTCATCGCGCTTGTGAGCTCCGTGGCTCTGCGCATCTCCATCTACATCTTTCTACGATGGGTGAGTGGCTGCCTAACTCCGCAAATCCAATGTATTGCCTCCGCGCCAGGACTGACTATTTGATGACTGTAGATTCCCACATCCGTTAGTCAACCCCGCCCATGCCTGCCATCAACCCGACCTGCATCGGTTCCCTAACCGTAGTGTTTTAGATTGTGCCGTCGCTTGCTACCGCCTTGGCTCTGGTCTATCTACCCTCCTTCTTCATAAGCCTCCAGGACACGGCGCCGTTCAAAGTCATATCCGATGAGCTGAACATCATCGTCAAGGAGGTCGTCGATACCCATGGCAGTTCCGCCTCGGGCACCCCCGAACCCATCCACTTGCTGGAAGGAGCTGACGACGGCCCGCTGCAAGAGCTGGATGTGGAAGAGGAGATCCACTATGAGGAACGCCACCCCAAGATACTGCGTACCTTACTCACGGGCATGCCGAGTCCGTCTTCTATTTTCTGGAGCTGGGTTACGTTTTCAATCAACATAGCTTTGATTGCCATGGCATTGGACGTAATTTACCGCCCCTCTGTCTTTCACTCGTGCCAACACGCCTCCTTTGGCCGCATTGGCTATGTCTCTGAGAGCAGCGCAAACGTACTTGTGCGAGAGCCTTACGCGTTTGATATTACAGTGAACTACCGCTCCATTGACGACCACCCTCGTTCGTGGATGCAAAAAACACTACCAGCCAGCCAGCCCAATCACTGGCTGACTGGCGACACTGACTTCACAACTGCCATCAAGCTTGATCACCTGCGCCCAAACACCCCTTATGAATACATTATAGAAACCTCCAGTGGGAACACAACTGGTACCTTTACTACCCCACCACGACCCGGTCACATTTCTGCCTTCACGGATAACAAGTACACATTCGTCCATTCAAGCTGTATCAAACCTCGCATTCCATATACGCCGTTCCAGCATCCTTTGCATTTCCCCGGGATGACTCATTTGGCGGGTTGGATACCCAAGCTGAAACCCTATTTTATGCTTTTCCTGGGAGACTTCATATACATAGACGTTCCACAAAGATTAGGCAACGAGGCTGAGCACTATCGCCGAGAGTACCGACAGGTATATTCGTCACCATCGTGGCCCGCGGTAAGCGCGAATCTACCTTGGATTCACGTGATCGATGACCACGAGATCCAGAATGACTGGAACGGGAACATGACTGGCTTAGCTGTGCCTGCCTACGATGCCTTCACTCATTATCACGCATCTGTCAATCCACCCGCCCATCGCCCAGGTCACACCTATTTTAGCTTCACCCAGGGGCCGGCTGACTTCTTCCTTGTTGACACTCGTCGTTACAGGAGCCCCGAGAGCCCTAACCCCAATGACGACTCGAAAACTATGCTTGGCGAGACCCAACTTACAGATCTTATAGCATGGATTAGCAAACGGCCGCCACGAGGTGTTCATTGGAAAATAATCGTCACAGGAGTTCCGTTCACGAAAAACTGGCAATTCGGCTCCGAGGACACTTGGGGCGGGTATCTAGTAGAGCGCCGCAAAATTCTAGAAGCATCCTGGGAGTTATCGACTACCCATGGCGTTGGCGTCGTAATTCTCAGCGGTGATCGCCATGAGTTTGCTGCCACCTCCTTCCCACCGCCGAAGGACTCACACTACCCTGTCAGTGCTACGGTTCACGAGTTCAGCACCAGCCCGTTGTCCATGTTTTATCTGCCATTTCGTACTTATAGCGAAGTCGACGACGAGGACGTTTGCATAAAGTATCTACCAGACGGGAATAGCAAGTTTGGTGCTGTGGAGATTACTGCGCCCGACAACAGTGAGCAAAGTCTACTCAAGTATAGACTATTCATAGATGGGGCGGAGGAATGGACGCATGTGATCAGCACTCCACCACTGCGAGATGGAAGTAACAGGGCAAAGGACGCTGTGTGGGGCTAGATTTTCACTATGATGACAGGCTGAAAAGGCAGATGTGAATGACTGGTGCTGGAGCCTTGAATCATGCATTCTTTAGGTCGGTGTACCTACGGATTCTGGTTGGATGACCGTGCGTAATCTATAGTAACAAGGAAGAGAAACATGGGCGCATACATAGATAATACTACGAGTCATGGGTTTCCATCTACCTGCGTTCTATTCCATTGGTCAGGCTTCCTCGTATCGCATCACTCCATCGATCGATAAAATCCCCATCGGGGTCCTCTGTCAGGGTGCGGAAGCTTAGCGGGCTATAAATAACGACAAACCGACCCAACTAGGCTAGAGTGGCTCAGGGCTCAATAATCACGTTTTGGAGTGGGCGACGGAGTGCCTGAATCGGGATGCCGACGTATGTTTTCTGCTTCATTGATTGTTTGGTTTTGGACGTTGTCGAGTCGACTTGCAGAATATGATTGGACGTACCGGGCAAGAGAACCACGGTGCAGGGGATACCCACTGTACAAAGTCATCTGGTACGAAAGGCTAATTATCTAAATTATTGGGAACGTCGGACAGGCAAGCGATCTGGGCGATTGTTAGTGTGAGTGCTGTGGAGACGGCCGGAGGAGAAAGAGTTGGTGAGCTCGTCGTTTCAAAAGCGCTTACTGATGAGAACAGGCTTTTTAGAAGGGCTGGGCATCGGATGATGGAGTCGGGTTTCTGCATGGCTGGGGAGGGACCTCGCCGTAGCCTTCGTGCTTCCTTAAGCAAGGGAACATTCGAAGTGAATCAAGCATTCTTGGAAATGCCTAGTAAGCTTCCATACCCAGCACTCGTCTGTAAAGAACAAGTTCCATTCCCCAAATAGAAGATATAATGGGAACGCTCATCAAAAACTACAGCACGCAAGACTAACTTTTTTACTAAATGCACGGCAGCTTTCAGTTTAAGCTACCCTATGCGCAAATCCATGTGAATGAACTCGTTCCTTAGTGATACCTACCCTTCACATTCGGAACCCCCATGCGAGCATTGCTCTGTTACCCACAATTAGATCAAGCCCATAGAATGATCTTTAGATAGATTCACAGTGCAAAATTGTGATGCGAATGCCGACAGCGCCTGCACCTGCGCAAACACTGGTATTGATATGTTCGACTACGTGTCATCTTCTTCTGGATATTTACCTTCCTATTGCAATCCTGTGGGGCGTCATCACGACTCTCCAGGAACATTAAAAGTCAAATACCAGGTCACATTCTCGGGCCATCTTCTTCCAAAGTTAATTTAATTAGCATTATGTCGATGAATAACTTCCTCAACCCTCCATACACGGGTTGGTTTTGCCATCGCTGTTTTGAAATAAATGCGCCCGTAGCTCGCGAATGCAGTACTCTTTACCAGCCTGTTTGCATGGGAATCGAATGCAGACACGGGTTCTGTAGCGGTTGTGCGAGAATGTCAAGAGGGTTTGGGGTCAAGACGCTGAATCATGAGACCCGGCTATACGGCGAATTCTATGACGACAATCACCAACATCGCGTCGTGGGTGATGAGGAACAAGATGATATTTCGTCTGGTATTAACATCGCGTCGAAGTGTTGATTGGTTGAGAACAGTAATGGACGTCTTTCTTAACGCAGTCAGTATACCAGAAACACCACTACGCCTTCGTGTCGTCTTCTATCTTTAAGTTTTCTAACTGTATCTCGCCGCCTTGCATGTCCATTCCAACCAGTCCCACAAGCGCCTCATCATCAATAACATCTCTCATCGCCGGCTTCTCGTTCGGCTGCTGGCCATGTGCGGCTTTCAGGAGAGTTTCCTCATCGAACTTCTTGAAGGCCTTAGGATTCTTCTTCTCTGGCTTGCTGTGCTCGTCGCTTTTGAATTGATAGCCTCTGACACGAGGGCCTTGTCCAGTCTTTTCAGGTAATTGAGGCTCATAGAAAGCCTCGAAAGCAGTCACATCCTCCTCGAACGTGCCAGTTTCGATGGAGGTGCGTACCCCAGCAAAGAAAGCGTCAAGCACAGCATGGTTGTGAATCTGAATGAGAACCCAACCAAGCATTTCTTTGGCAGAAAGTAAATGCTGAATGTATGCACGGTGATGCTTAGTGCATGCATAGCAGGCGCACTCCTCTAACAACGGTGTGACTGACAATGCATGCTCGGTGGACCACATGTCGATTCCCAAGGATTGTCTATGGTCTTGTGTTCTATTTACTGGTGCTGGAAAAGTGAAGTCAAGGGCGATTCCTGCATCAGTTGCAGAAGTGATGAAGGGTATAGTAAAAAGATCCACTCCTAGGCTAATTTGACGGAGGAGCTCTTGAGGGCTAGCGGGGACGTGGAATGACAAGCGCGGAAAGCGTTGTAATTCATCAGGCAGGCCATCTAAAAGATAGGCATCGTAGATAGCGACCCCACTAATGTGATCGATCATGTCGTCGACCAAGTGCTCGAGATACCATGACTGCAGATCCCGCTCGATGGGAAGTATAGGTGCAAATATCTCGAATTTTGCGTCTCCTTTGGGTATCGTATTTCGTTTCGCAATAATGTCACGCATCCAGGCTTCTGTCCTATCGCTCATTTTATCCTTCCTCTTCGTCCCTATCGTTTCCTGACCAAAAGGAATATCCGCCATGCCCACCACAATGTCTGGCTGGAGCTTGCATGCAGCTGCTGCATAGTAATCCGAGCTTATCGATTTGAAGCCTACCGATGTCAATAGGCTTATTTCGGTGCTTGTGTGCGGTGCAGGACTGGCGATGGGCGGATTACGACGCGGGCCGACGATAAGCGGGGTATCCTGTGATAGAGCGATAAAGCTGCGAAGAGATTCTGGCACATCGTACTGGAAAATAGGAGGTGTCTTCTGTGGATGCTTCTCTACGACTGTACATGCATCAGCTCCGCAGCCTTGGTTCCGAAGGAGAATCCATACAGTCTTCTAGAGCAACATAGACGCCATTGAGCGCCACACTCTTCCCGAAGTTATCCTGTGAAATATGTGGGACCACACCGCGCGAGGTATTCCCTATGAAGGCAGGAGTCGAAATTGCTTTTCTTTTGGGCAGACACAGACGACCGAGGCGGGGAGCGAGTGCGCTGCTCGACGCTTTGAGCAGAGTAAACTCAAGCATATCAGGGGGAAGTTGCGAGAGATTGGATGCAGGTAGCTCTCCAGACATGTTGTCAGGTCTGACGGAGGATTTGGCTGTGACAAACAGCAAGACTCCGAGTATTTTGGGTCAGCGGTGGGGCACTGTTCACCAGAAACTGTGAAACGGAAATGTGCACATGTCAAATCGCGTGTGTCTGTGCACACACGTGAGAACGTGTTAGCCAATTAGGTAGGATATCAATTCGTATCATTTCAGATACGCATAGAAAAATGTTTTGCATTGAATATTCCCAGGCTATCGCCGATTTCGAAATCTTTTCGCTCTTTGTTCCTACATGGAGGCCGTTAGTCAAAATCCCTTGCCATCGTTTTATGTTTTCTCCAGTCAGAAATCTACTACATCGCCAGACTCTTCATCACCGTTGCTGACTACCAGGTTCGGGGAAATCTATACAGCCAATCATGTCAAAGCATTTCCCGGCGTTAAACAAACAAATTCACACTATTTAATTGACTTGTTTACTTTTACCGTTATTTTCTCTTTCGCCGTCTCTTGCGTTAGCTTCCAGGCACACTCCATCCTCATAAATACATATTGGATAGGTTGCATGTTGATGCCTTGTGCAACATACGAAATTATGAGCAACGCCTGCCCATAATGAGGATCTGCAACACAGCGCGGTCCGCACTTTATGTGTAAGATCTTGACGTAAGTAACTTCACCTTGCTATCCACATGAGGTTGTAGTTTTACCAATGTAAGATTCATACATAGTTTGAAATTACCTTTCCGATTGGTGCACGCTCTAACTTGAACATGAGAATGCATGGGCCGAGATCCGTAGTGTTAAATTGAATGGGTGTAGCATAGCCTTCACTAGGAAACTGAATTCCATTATGATTGACCTTTACACCCTTCGCCAAAAAGTGGCAAGGGTGAGCCAGTGAACAAATCACAGAAGCGCAAATTCACTTCGCGCAGCAAGACTCTCAAAAGAGTGTCGGATTTGATTGAAATTGGCATGCATACACCGTAGCAGTGCCAAGTATAAAGTAACGATCAACGATCAAGGGTATAAGAACGTAAATAGGCTCTCAAGCTGAGCTTAAGATAACCATACACTCATTACCTTACACAGTCAAGACATTCACTCATCGAGTCTATCAAATCTTCTAGAACCAAATCCGTAGCCTACGCAGTTGGAACCGAATCGCCGCCAAACTCTGCCTTCTCGATAATGGGGGCAGGCTTAGGGGTGCTTCTCTGGAAGAAGATCCAACGCTTGACGAAGTATGGCACCATGGTCTTGAGCTCGTAATTGATGTACGTCTTGGTCGGGACGGAAAAGACCTCTGTGGAATAATGAGCACTTGTAAATCAAATGGAGTGAACAGGTAAAACTCACGGTCCAACTCCTCCAGAGTGAGCTGTTTTGTCTCACGGACAAAGCAGAAGATCATGAACCATGCTATAAGATTGAGACCGGCATAGAATCCAAATGCACCGGTGGGTGTCATGACGGTACGCATACGTGGAAATGTGAGGCTGAGAACACCGGCGAAGGTATTGTTGATGCACACAGCCCATGCCATACCCTGCTCGCGCTGGATGGTGGGGAAGACTTCGGCAGAGTACTGGAACGCCACGGGGCCTTCACCAAGGGAATAGCAGATTGTGAAGAGGTAGACGAAACTGGAAAGAGCATCAGTAACCATATTTCCCCAGCTGAACCAACAAGGAGCTTACAGGACAACAGGCCCAATCCTGGAACCTCGCGAACTTGTCGGATCATCGTTGAGCAAGGACAAACCAGCCGCAAGCAAGAAGAGACACATGAGAGGAAATGTCTACAAAAACAGTTAGCTGCCTGTTTCGTGTACATCGGAATGTTGGCCTTGAGCTCACAATCATGCATAATGTCCTGCGTCCCTTGGTGTCGATCAAGAAGAGAGTGGGGATTGTGAACACAACCTGGACCGCGCCGTATCCAAGGGATGCGTACAAGGCCTCAGTAGCAGTATAACCGACATTCTCAAAGATGGTGGAGCTGTAGAAAGAAATGACTAGATTGTGTGAGCAAACAGAGTGCATGCATCCAAAGGGGGTACTTACTGTTGATCCCGCACATTTGCTGGGCAAGCATGACTGTTGAGGCTCCATAATTGGCGCGCCTAATCCTGGGCACTGCGAAGCAATCCCATAGTCGGCTGAAATAGCCAGCGCCACGAGCCAGCTTGATCTCCTCCTCGTAAATAACATTGGAGTAGTAGTAATCCCTTGCAGCGATGATAGGATGAGCTCGCAGCTTGACCATAGACATGAAGCCCTGGGCGTACTTTCCATGTTTCATGAGCCAGCGAGGCGACTCGGGGCAGAAAAAGATGCCGATTGCAAGGATGAAGGATGGGATGAAAGCTGAGCCGAGCTGAAGACGCCAAGCGATTCTACCCGTGTCTTTGACGATTACGTTGGCGCAGAAGCCCAAGAAAATGCCTGGGACAGAGGCTTAGCGTTTGCTTGAGTCGGGCGCTAGGGAAGCTTCTTACCAATGACCACCCACAACTGCCAGAACATAACCAAAGCTCCTCGAATGCGAGCAGGAGCCATTTCGGCAGAGTAGATGGGTACGGTCGCGTTCTTCGCACCAATACCGATGCCCATGACGAAGCGTGCGGCGAAAAGTCCCTGCCATGACTTGGCGAAAGCGGATCCGATGGGCGTGGCTGTCAGGCACAGTGCTGTGAGGAAGATCTCCCCGCGACGACCGAGATAGTGGTTGAGAGGATCGACAATGAAGGCGCCGCTGACAGGCTGGATCAGCACACGAACGGTGGCCGTAGGTTGATGCTACCTTCGTTGGGGTCATACTCACATGAGACCAGCGGTCAAGAAAATGATGGAGTTGATCAGACCGACGATCCACTCGTCATGTCCAGTGCCGGCAATTCCAAACTCCTCTGGAAATGACAGGTTGGCACCGTTGGACCCAGTCTGATCCCATCCCTGGGTGGCGGCACCAATGGCACATAGACCAATCGAGTACCACAGCATCTTGGGGCCGTGCCACTTGTGGTCGCGCTCGTAGATGAGTGCATTGCGCTCTGCCTCGTCGAGCTCGCCGATCATCTCAAACCTCTGAGGGTCGCGGGCAACGAGGGCAGCACGACCAAACAGAGACGCGTGTTCCTGCATGCCATGCTGCTCGGCCCAAGTCTGCGCGTCGGCTACGACGGCTTCCCTGGAGCTGCGCTACGGGAGGGTTAGTGGCGAGGGGCAGCGGTTGACGAGTTGAGCACGCTGCTTACCTGCAGAGGATTCTCGACGATGTTGAGGGCGACAGACGAGCGCCGAGCCGTGTCGTCGACCAGCACCGTCTCCGGGCCATCTTTGACCTTCTCGTCGTAGGTCGGTGGCTTCTCGCTGTAGTTGGCGCCGATGGTGTCTGTGTGTTTCTCGGCCATGGTGTCTGGTGCAACACAACTACTGGAGCAGAGGCGAGAGCAGCGAACGACGGGTTGATCAGGACGTCGAGTCTGGCGGGGAGCAGGGGCAATAAATCCACCACGGCACCCCAGCAGCAGCAGTGAAAGACAAGCAGGACCACGCGCTAGGACCGTGACCATGCATGCTGCACACCCGTGCACGGTCGATATCTATGGGGGGCCCACAGTTATTCCCTACGTCCTGCGCTAGAGTACCCCATGCGGAGAGGTCCTGGAAAAGTTTTGAGGCCGATCCACCGCTGCCTTGGACGCTGCTGGCGCCCATGGGGCTCCGCCATTGGCCTGCCTGGCCGCGCAACGTCTTGCCTGGTCGCTGGTGCTAGCAAATCTCACGCCAGGCGGCTCATCCATAGCCCATGGGCCGTCAGCGCGTTCGTGCGCGTCTTACAGCTCGCTCATTATGCTCTCGTCTGGGGAAGATCGGCCGGTGTTTGCGTTTGCCTTGGTATCTGCGGCTTGCCTCTGCCCTGGCCGGCGAGGGGCTCCTGCGGCGTCGTCGTCGTCGTCGTCGACTTCGACATCGCCATCGTCGTCGCCATGCGGGAAGCCCTGCGCGGGAGAAACACTGCCGACGAGCACGACACAGGTGCTGTAGGTACATGCGGCCTCGGCCAGCCATTGATGTAATGACCTGCAACCTGCAAGCCGCGAGCCGGTGAGGGCGTGCGGGCCGAGTCCGGAGTAGCTGGCTTAGGCTTAGCTGAGGGACGCCTCATGCCGCTGACCAGCCCCTCACGTGCCCAACCACAACCTTGGCCTGTTCACCAAGGCTCTCCAAGGTTCCCCAAGCCTCGTCCGCGGCCTGGCTAAGCCTGTTCGTGCCGTTAACAAGATTTGCCCATGCAGCTTCAACGCACCTCCGATGTAACGGGGAACCCGTGCTCACATGATGCACCCACCCATCCTCCTTGCCACGACCACCCCACCTCTGGACGGCAACACCGACACGTCTGGATTCACCCGTCTCCGTCTCCCAGACGTCGCAAGCAACACCTAGAACCCTCTCAACCCGTCCACCTTTGAAGCTTTCGTATTTGCCCTCTGCATCTCGACCTCCGGACTATTCGCCCGCGCCTATCGTAGAACAAGTTGGCCAAGATTTGCCTCACGCGGTAGATACTCGCCGTAGGCCCACTTCGGCTGGGATCCAACGGGAAGCACCTGCGGTATTTCTCCCAACCTCTGTTAGCGCGCTGAGTGGCTAAGGAAGCTGTTCAGCCCTGACTTCGGAGCCCGCCGAGGGCATTTGTTCTGCTATCCATGAGCCTAGCTCTAGACGACATCTTTGTCGGCATCAACCATCACCGCCACTAGACTAGGATCATTAGTGCCATCTTGTCTCCACATGCTGCGAGATCGAGAAATTCCGGACGGACTTGGTCAGCAAAATATGCTTCCTGTGTAGTAGTGCTCGTATACTCTGGTCTATCGGTCTTCGCAGATTGTATCTTTGTATCATGACCTGGGTTTCAAGCTCGCGCCCGATCTGACGCTATATCTTAGCTCATCCTTCATCTTTTTTTTTCTTTTTTTTTGGTATAGACAGGCATGTAAGACACGAAGGACAAAAAATTGGATGACGACCCTGAGCACACAGCCTGAGTTAGCAAGCATCTAATCCCTTCCGAGTTGGATTATGTGCTCATGAGAGAGACGAAGGTGGGTTAGAAAGAAAGAGAGATTGAACAAAGGAATTATGTATTGGTCAAGCAGCACAGAGAGAGACTGCGCTTACCTCGGTTCAATCTCAAGCTCATGACTTTCAATAGTCGCGCGAGCCAGCACCATCCGTCACAGTCAATTCTCTTCTAGCTGTACAACCGCCTGAAGGCCACGTTGCAGGTAAAATGTGACCTAAGATCATACCGCACTGCTGCTTTGGAGTCTGGGAGGTGGGAATCTTCTGTAAGAGTAGAGAAACAACCGGTTTTTAACTTTGGCGCTCGATTGGGCCAGATATACCCCAGCGTGGTGATGCCGACAATGTGGAGACGAAGTCCGGGGGACAGGTGTGCTCGCATCGTTCGTTTCGGCGGAAGCAATCGGTGCATACGGGATGCTGCACATGACACTACCGTTGTTCAGCCACATGGCGCCCAACCCGACCAATAGCTCAAGCCTGTACCGACCCTTCCTCGCTTGCATCGCATGTACCCTAACTGCGGCTAGCGATGAAATTGGGCAAATTTCGTTGTTTTATGATATGCTAATAGGCGGATGGATTGGTTCAGCATATTGGCACTCGGGCTCTTCGGTTCACGTCACTGGATACGATCGTGCGAAGACAGTCTTATTTCCGCTACACGTGAACAAATACGTAGAGCTACCACAGGACCCAATACGTCAGTTCAAGACTATTAAACGAATCTGTCTAGGCACACACAAACTTCCATGTTATTTGTCTTCTCTGCATGGCCTAGCTCTCTCTGAACACCACGAATAGCAGACTGGATGCTCAAGGAGACAGTCGCTCACTCTATATAAGAAATATGAAATCCCATTAGCTAATCCAGCAGTGGTAATAGCCATTTTGGCACCTCCCGTGTCAATATCTCCTTAAAACTGATATTGCAATCCTCAAGACTTTTCTCCCACCATGTTATTCTTGATATACAGCAGTATAGGAGTTCCAAGAAAGCTGACGAAATTTACAACATCAGTCATTCGCTGTTTAAGCACAAGGCATTAACCATCGTATACAACCAGCTCAAATCATCTCTCCTACATGGCTAAGTGCCCTAGTCTCGGATCTTAGTCTTTTAAAGGCCTTAGGAGTAGAAGAAGTCACCTTAGCTGCGAAACCTCATATATTCATATTAAGGCTGGTGACCTTCACTCGTGCTCGTCGGATCCCGGCTGCCCGCCATCAGCCTCCTATTCGGCATCAGTCTGTTAGCGTGAGCGCAATATCGGTAAACCTTGGTGGCTTTGCTGAAAGGCGGGGAAGGTCCAGGATATAAACAAGCAAAACGCGTTTTCCATATGAACCAAGATGCATCCGGATCTTGGCGGACATTCGAGAACTGCAATTTCAACTAACCAGGTCGGTGGACCAAGACCACGCAAACACCGACAAGATCCTCATATATGAATCCATTGACCATTCAGGATCTAATGTCTTCATTTCGGTGTGCCTGGTTGGTGGGTGGAATACAAACGGGATTCGCACCGTCTTTGCCAAAATATCTTCATCTTGGCCTGTCCTCGGCCACCTTCCCTGTTCCAACACACAATCTGACGTTCAATCATGCACGAGACTCGGCGTAGTGGATAGCTCTTGCTTGTCCGAGCATGGTGTCGAATTTCTGGAGATATTCCTCCAAGGATGCCATGAAGATACGATCGGGTGACCCCGAGCACCAATCTGTTATGTCTTGTGCCTCATCTACTGCTTCAAAATTGTTGGCTAAGAGTCTTGATCATTGCTCTTGGAAATGAGGATTGAATGTATAAATAAGGAGATACACCTTACCACGAGGTTCATCCAAGTCATCTCCAGTCATCTCCTGGATCCTCACTCACGATGGCATCTTCTTTCGCTACAAAGGCCTTATTGGCTTTTCTCTCGGCCTCCACCGTCTCCGCGTTCGGGGTTGGTTCGCAGCAGACAGAAACGCATCCTAAACTCCAGTGGAAGAGATGTACAGGCAAAGGAGGAACGAGTTGTTCAACAGTAAATGGCGAAATCGTCGTTGACTCTAATTGGCGATGGCTTCATACGACCAGTGGTACTACTAACTGCTATACCGGCAACAAGTGGGACTCGAGTTTGTGCGCAGACAATGACTCATGCTCCAAAAACTGTGTCATGGATGGAGCCGACTATAGTGGCACGTATGGGATTACGACGGGCACTGATAGTCTGACCTTGAAGTTTGTTACCAAGGGGCAATACTCTACGAACATTGGCTCGCGTAGTGAGTACAGAGATTTGACATCAAATAACAGGGCTAAAGGAGCATCCAGCCTATCTTCTTCAGGATACGAACAATTACGAGATGTTCAAGTTGCCTGGAAACGAGTTTACTTTTGACGTCGATCTTTCGAAGCTTCCGTGCGGTCTCAATGGTGCACTCTACTTCGTTAGCATGCCGAAGGCAGTAAGTCATCAGTCTTTCCCGCGTGTGATAAACTCATGCTAACTGGTGAGAACAGGGTCAAGGAACTCCTGGCGCTAAGTACGGAACTGGTAAACACTTACCATATTCCTTGAAGCTTGCATATCTTGCTAACAGCAAAAGGGTACTGTGATGCTCAGTGTGCCCGTGATTTAAAGTTTGTTGGTGGCAAGGTACATGATCATGCCTCCTACATGCTATGAATGCTGCTGACGTTAGACTAGGCTAATGCCGAAGACTGGCAACCATCTACCACTGATCAAAATTCTGGAGTGGGCAAGAAAGGCGCCTGCTGGTATGAATTCCTAACTACCTCAAACATAACCCCATCACTAACAAGTCGCTAAGTGCTGAGATGGACGTATGGGAAGCCAATTCCATTTCCACGGCGCTTACACCCCATTCTTGCAGCCCCGAAAGCTACGCGGTTTGCACTGATACCGACTGCGGCGGAACGTACTCGGTCGACCGGTATGCTGGCAACTGTGATGCCAACGGATGTGATTTCAACTCTTACCGTCTTGGCGTCAAAGACTTTTATGGGCCGGGGAAGACTGTCAACACGAACTCCAAGTTCACCGTCGTGACGCAGTTCCTCGGCTCAGGCAACACGATATCCGAGATCAAACGCTTCTACGTTCAGAATGGAAAGACTATCCCACTCCCTCAACCAACAGTATCCGGAATCACAGGTAACTCCATCACCCAGCAATGGTGTAATGCACAGGAGAAAGCCTTTGGTGAGGATAGGTACCCCTTCAATGAGCATGGAGGGATGGCAAGTATGGGTAGAGCAGGCGGACAGGGCATGGTGCTCGTAATGAGCCTTTGGGACGACCATTACAGCTCAATGCTCTGGCTGGATTCTTCGTTCCCTACCGATAAAGATCCATCCCTCCCTGGTGTGGCTCGTGGTACATGCTCGACTGACTCTGGCAAGCCGACCGATGTAGAGAAAAACTCACCCAACGCGCAGGTTGTCTTTTCTGCTATCAAATTTGGACCTATAGGCTCCACGTTTGCCCAGCCTTCCGGTACATAAAGTATATGGCGGCTCGAAGATGTACATGTATTGGGGGCTAGGGAGTGTTATTTATGTGGTGGTGTTGCTATTTTAGCTCGGCCACTAGGTCAATTCTGCTCCATAGACCCTTCGTTTAATAGACATTGTATCGTCGATTCTGCTCTATTGCTCCGAAGCCTTCCCTTGACCAGCCGGAAGATCAGAATGATATAGCTGATGACTCGCATAAAAGTTACCTACCGCTACTCTGTCCTCAGTGAGCATTCATTAGAAGGATAGAAAAATGGATGAAAGTAGATTTAGCGCAGAAATGTCTTTGAATAATAACTGGGTATAGACTAGTTTCCGCCGTTCAACCACGAGCAAAAGAATCAAACGCTACTCGACGTGATTTACGTGTCTCAAATGTACACCACGGGTCTTTAAAGCACGTTTTTAACTCTGTTATGAATCAGGAATGAAGGGGTATACGAGGGGATAACCATGCACTGGGCTGACATCACCACATGCTCGAACGACCAAAAGTATGTACAGATAAAACGGCATTCATGGAAAGAGAACATCCCGTTCCGTGTACACGCACATATATGCACGTCTATGCCCGGCTCATGCGTGACCTGGACACCCAGCCCCAAACTGGCACCTCCCTCTTGGTCATCACAGCTACGCTCTTCGCATAGTCGCTCGTGCCCTTGGCGGGCTCAGCATCCTTGGGCGTGCAGTCCATCTTCTTCGTTCCCAAGGCGCCAGTAACAGCCATGAAGTGCTGCTTCTCCTTTGTCGTGGCGACCATGTTGGCGGCCGCCTCCTCGGTCCACCCATTGATGAAGTCTCCATGCGAGCACCACGCCGGCCCGCAAGCCAGCTTCAAGGGCGCCGTGCCGCTCCAGCCGTCGGGAAGCGCTTTGCGAAGGTCCCACCGGATGCTGAACCGGAGCTGGGGCATCGCTTTCATTCCCGGGGGACACCAGTTGGGCGTGCCGTGCGAGCGCGCTTTGTAGCCGACCTCGAGGGTTTGCGTGTCTACGCACTGCGGGAAGAAGAGGAGCTGCTGGAGATGGGTGCTGCATGGCTTGGTCGGGAAACCGTTCGCGTCGAGCGGGCTCGCAGCATCGCCCTCGCAGAACCATTCGCTCTTTGCATCTGCGTCCATGGCTGACTGTGTCTGAGCCGTCGCTACTCCGGCAACCATTTTCAGGTTCTGAGGAATGGGAACCTCGGCCGGGGTCTCTCCGAGGTTGTAGTATGCTGAAAATCGTGAGATGCCTACAGGTGCCCAAGTCTTGCCTCCATCGTTGGTGTAAAGGGGGGTGGGAACCCAGTACGCAGAGAGATCATTTGGGTTGTCGGCGTTTGTACATCCTTTCTGAAGGACAGCGGACGTGTTGGTCGAAGCAGTAATAGCGTCAGAACCAAAGATGGAGTGTAGGTGCGATTTATCGTAGCTGCCAGGGAAGACGATGGGGTCGATGTTCTTGGTCATGAAAGGAACTGCAAGATTGACTTGGGTATAGGCTGCAGCGCTACGTGCGAGCGCAACTGCGCCTAGGAAAGCAATAAAAAATGGCATCCTGTGCACTGATGAATGAACGAATAAACGAATGAGAAACGAATACAGAGTGCTGAACGAATGGAATGGATGCGCCGAAGAGCTGCAGCTGGATGAAGATAGTCAGGGTCAGTAGTCTATTTATGCCAGTCTCTCATCCTCTGTCCTACAGCTTACAAGCTACAAGGGCTTGCTGTACGGCATCAATACAAAGGCTCTTACATCTATACTATCTCAATAGCCTCCGTTAGCACCGTTTCGACCCAGTACCACTCACAAGCGAGCAGCTCGCTTCGTGCGTTTGACAGCGTTTCGAAACCGCAATGCGGGTCTGTTCATTTCGATCCAAACTCCGAAACAGTAGTATGGCTTGGCAACATATGGAAAATGTGCCGAAAATATGCTTTGGGGTTCCGCAGAGCACAGTTTTGACGATTGACGAGAAGCTAACGGAACACTTTCTTTACTACTGGAGCAAGTTGACTGTTCTGTCACCTGGCTTTGTTTTCGTCTACTGTTTTGACTGATCGAACTCGAAAGTCGTACCTTTGATATTCAGCCTTCGACTGTTTGACCAGACTGGTTCTGAAAACTTGAGGATTCCTTAGTAGACGCCTGCTTGATGGAGAACACTAATATTAGGTGGTCGCAGAAAAAGCCCGTATGCCTCTCAAACCCCTTCTCACTCGTTGTACCCGCATGTTATCGTAGTCCGTGTATTGTCCAGAAGACAAGATGCAATCTGCTGCGCATAAACATTGGCCATCTGCGTTTCTGCTAGTGCAATAGGAATTGCGTCGATCATGTGCTTGCTAAGAATCAACAGTTCACAAGAGGTATAGAGGTAATAGGAATGCGAAGACAGTCGGAAAAAAATAACGGTGATAAATCATATTCTTAAAAGTTCTTTCGTCCAGGGTACTGGGGACATAAACGCATTTGAAAATCTCTGTGACATTCGTATCCCATTCGGGCGCCTTTCGACATATTGTCGGGTAGATAATGAGCCTACCATGAGCCCTATTAGGACTCCTCACCCTTCAGTGTATAAGCATTAGCTGCAGCTAATCATCCTCTTTACATAGAAATCAGTAACGTTAAGTCCAGAAGTAAACGCTTCCAATTACGGCAACTTCTAATTCACATCAGGCAACCGGACGGCAATGTCGCCCGATTGTGTAATATACCGCACCCACGGTAGTGAAGGGTACTGAAGCTTCGGCTCGATGATCTTCAAGTATCGCACTTGAATACCACTTGTCGTGAAGTAGGGAATTTCGAACTTCACGCTGATGGGCCTCTTGCCCTTTCCGCCGCCTACACCTCCCATACTGCCTCCAAAGCCACCCATCATACCTCCACCTTTTTCATCATCGCCGCGCACAGAAGGCAAACCAAGTTCGGCACGCATGAGGAACTCTTTCCCACCTCCGAACTGCTTTATCTTCCATACGATGGAGGAAGTTTCAGGTGCGTAATGAACTGTGCCGATGTTAGTTCGGAAACGTGGGGTATCTGCATCTTCGGGTACAGGGATCGAAATCTGGACGTTGTTGGCCGTGCTTCGTCGCTTAAACTGCGCTTTAGCCTGTACCCATAATCAGTATCTCCTTCCTCGCATGGTATGGCTATAGCTACCTTCAGCATATATTCTATCCGACTGCCAGAATGGCTTTCGACTATGCATTCAACCCAGATCAGTGGCTTTACTTGTGTGTTCAAACGATAACTCATCAACTCAAACTCGCCATCCGGTGGGATAAAGCTGATTGTCCGATCGTTTTCAAATCTTGACAAGCGCACACACTGGTGGAATTTGACGTCTTCCATTTCGACGGCTTTCCCTCTTGTCGCCCTTCCTGTAGTCTCGAACATGACTTTGTCGTTTAGACCCAGCCGTAGCTCAGGCATACCGGACAAATAGCACTTCATCTTGATAGCACCTAGAATTTCAGACCGTAACACGTTTCCGTTGGCCGAAACGAGAAGGTTTAGTGATTCTATAACGTCGAGGAAGACCTCATTTTTGCGGTAGCGGATGCCTTCGCTTCTCCAGCTAACGGCATTGGTGACTGCGATAGGTGGGCGCGCCTGTACCTCGAGTTTATGCGATTCCTGTGTGATGTACCTATGCTCAAATGATCAGCGCCCGCCGCTGAGCATGAACGAGTACAGTAGTGGGGAATACGCACTCCTGTAATATCTTGCTCTCAGTTGTCTGGGGATAGCCAAAATCCATCATCTCGTCGAGCAGTTCATAGATAATGACGAAATTGTCTCGTATACTCTCCTCCTCCAGCTCTTTGAAGTACTCGGTAAAGACCTCGACGATCTTGTGTAGGAAAAGGAGGATTTCGGCAGCATTCGTGTTTCGTTTCGTGATCGCAAGGAGATAGAGGTTGTTATGCCTGATGTACAGGTACTGCAGAGAGCGATGAATGTCAGCTGAGTACAACTATAAGAGCAGGTACTGCGGGGCTCGGGAGGCGGGACCTTACGTTGATACCTTCGTTGGAGAAGCATGGTGGAACAGCGGAACTCTCTTCCTCAGCCTCGCTCAGTAGAATAGGAAACTTTTCGACAGCCGACATGGGTATGTCTCCCCGATAGTTGCGCGCCAAAAGGGTCTATCGTAAAGTCAGCCTCCAACATCGCACAAAGTAGGCCCCATAGGCTCACCTTGCCCTTGAGGTCGAGAAAGAACACAGCAGACGCCATTGCGGATATTTTATGCTGGAAGAGGTGTACTATTGATTCTTGCGATTCTATCGGATCATAGTTGGGGTTTGTTCGGGCCTGGAAGGGTGTATGGAGCTGCTGTCGCCGCGTTGCTGAAGTGAATGTTCGGTTGGCCTTCCGCACCTGCCAAGCCTGATACTGCGCCAGGCCATAAAGGGACGAAGCGTGTAATTTAGCGACCTGGGGGCTTTTCCAAGGTGGTCAAGCATCACCCTATGCGGTCTTGGATTCTCAAGTGCAATGTGTTCAGAATAATCAATACAAAGGGTCTCGAGCTTTCGGTTTAGAAGAGTATCGATACACAGATGAATGCAAATCTATTCATACATAGGAAAACGAGCGTTTACACTTCCGAGCAATACAAACTGAGCATTCCACTATATCTCCCATCCCCTCCGCCAATGGCCTTACAATCCTATCGCCAGTCCCAGGACTGCAGCGCCAATTACAGCGCCAGCTCCCGCGGTCTTCATGGGAGCAGCGGCTCCCTGGCTCCCCACACTGGCGCTCGAGCCCGAGTTACCATTTACTGCTGCGACCTGCACACCAAACTGTGTTGCCGTCGTAACTGACCCACTGACTGTCGTTGTGACTACGCTCGTTGCCGTAGTACTAGCCGTGCATCCTGACCAGGTGGTCCATGGTGCGTTCGTACTCCAGGGGCCCTCCGTCCAGCCAGGCCAGTCACTTCCCGGGCACGCGCTGCCACCCCACCAAGCCGTCCAAGGCCCGTTCCGCCAGTCGCTAGCAGTACTCCACGAGCTCCATGGCCCCCAGTTTGCAGAGCCAAATGGTCCGTCGCCATCAGGGCCTCCCCAATGATGTCCTCCTGGTCCTCCTGTTCCTCCTGGTGGGCCTCCCCATGGACCGTAGCCAGACGCCCAGGGGCCTGATCCGGGACCCCAGCCTGTAGTAGGCCAGGGTGCTGCCGTGAGGGATCCGGCCGAAACAAGTGAATTATAAATGGATGTCCACTTCGCGGGGTTCGATGTACCCCATTGTGGGACCGAAGGTGCGGCTGTTGTAGCTGGGCCGAAGCCAATATCAGAGAGCACGCTACTGGGAATGTAGGACGCCAGGTTGGAAGGTATATTTGCTGGTAGGGACTGGGCATATGTGACTGCCACAATGGCAAGGCCTAAGGCAGCATACTTCATTCTGGATACGAGTCGTATGGGTCCTTTTACGTTTAACGTGGAATCTTTAAGACGAGAAGACGATGAGGGTCTAGCAAAGAAGACTGTTACTAACCGAATTAAACAGAAACAATTTCTAAGGAGAAGAAACCTTCATATAAACTCACGGCTAACACGCGGCCTATTGTACGATTGGCCCTACGCTAACTCTTGTCATCGACTGTGCTCCGGAGGGGTTCCGTAGGGCTTGCAAATCATATCTCGAGCTCCCATCCACAAAATGTCACGAGTCTGCCAACCGCTGACGCGGCAGAGTACGCCTGCAAGCATACTTAGTTCGCAGTTTTGTTTCAAGTAAGCCTTTTTCTAGCGCTCCGAGTGGTCGGTGCAGGGAGGCTGGTTGTCTTATGCCTCTCACTGGTGCCATCGAGACCCAAACAAAGCTTGGGAAGCTTGCGCGGAACGAGGCGCAAGCGACAAATGCACTCACTACGCTACTGCACGCCACCGGTTTTTGTTGGTTGGCATGTAGTACGGTGTGCCTGTTGAGGGAGAGGTGCCGGAGAATAGGGTGGGGAGAAGGTCGAGCGTCCCGGTATTCGTACTGGCTGTCGTTTTGACGCACGTCATCCTGAAAAACGCATGTTTGTATGACATGTTCGTACCATTGTGCGTATATGGGATCCAATCGAATTGGGTTGAAATGCTGACGTGTTCCCACTCCTTCTGGTTCTTCCTGTTGCGTGGAGTCTTGAAATCGGAAGGGTGGTGCGGCGGGGCTCCGCATCGGGGTTTGATGGAACGAACCCCCGATCTCCATCTGAACCTCTTCGAGCACTGACGCATATGCGCCAATTCTCCATAGAATTGTCTTTTCCCTTCTTCCATTGCTTCCCACTCTCATTACCCTTTTTTTATTCTTTTTCTTTTTCTTCTTTTTTTAGGATAAAAGCAAGGCACGCTTGCTATCATCTGCCATTCAAACGGCTATTCATAATGCAAAGCACACCATTGGAAAGACATAGGAGGAGACTTTGATAACCGCGGCTCAAATGGCCCTTGAATCGGCATTATATTTGAATGAGCTGCTTTTCGAGACAATGTTTTAGACTGCCGTAGTGAGTACTACGCAAAGAATAGAAGCTATCCCCCATCTAGAGAATTCTATCTAGCCTTCCTTTCCAGCCTCCTTTCTCAGCCCTCTGCTCTTCCTCCCCTCCACTTCCAGTACCGCTCCCGCCGACGCTCACCCCCTCATCGTACCCGGCCTCATCGTAGACCTCGTCAGGTAGTACGGCGCGCGCAATCATTGTTTCTTTGGCCGGGAACAGTGTCGAGAGCCCAACGTAAACGAGACTGGTGGCTACGAAGCCCAGCAACCATCCAAAGGTATAGGGCCTCGATCCCACGCCAACTTTGATACTGGGGTTGATCGAATTGATGAATCCGGGCATGTTGGGTGCAACACCAATGACAAATGCGACGACAGCGCGCCAATTGACGCCGTGCCAATAATGGTATATACCACGTGGCTGATAGAGGGCCAGAGTATCGTACTTTCTCTTATGGATCCACCAGAAGTCCCATACCATGATGGCTGCGATGGGTCCCAAGAACACGGCATAAGCACTCATGAAGTTCAAGAAACTACCAGCACTCTTAAGGATCTTCCATGGAACGAGGGCCCATGCGATGATGGCGCAGAGTAGCTGTCCACGACGGATGTTAACATACTGAGGGAAGAGAGCAGTCAAGTCGTTCGCAGCGGAAAGAGAGTTGGCTGAGATATTGACACCTAGGGCTGCAAGCGCGAAGCTGAATGCGGCGAAGAAACGACATGCGCGGGAGGACCAGTGGGAAACGAGGGCCATAGGATCCCAGTCAAGGTTGCCATAGCGGGCAGCGCCGGCGGAGGAGGCGGCGATACCGATGAAGGAGATGAAAGTAAAGACGATGGGGAGGAAGGGAACGTAGATGAGCTGCCACTTTACAGAGACACGGGAATAGCGTGAAAAGTCAGCCTACGACGTGGGTATTAGTATAGACGTTGCTTGTCTAGTAAAACCTGTGGTGGTCAAAGACTCACTTGGTTGACTGAAAGTGTGGCGTAGTTGCCAATTACTGAAGTCAAGGAGCTCAAGAAGGCCCAGCTGTATGCACTGCCCTCGATGGTAGCCTTCTTATCAAAGAGTTCGCCGCCTCCATCGGTCGCCACGAAAGCCCAGACAAGAATGGCAATCCAACTTATGGGAACAATGACACTCTTCACCATGAACAACCAACGCAAATTATTGGGGTGCATGTACAGGAATGGCAACTGAATCAGCCAGAAGATGACGAAGGAGATCATTGTGTTCGTCGTGATGCCTTGGGATTCAGGGATGTGGTTTGGGAGGGTCAGGAACGAAGGCCAAATTGCGCCGAGCATGACGCGGATCGTGTTGGCACCGTTCATAGTCTGGATGGCGAACCAGAAAATGGCCAAGATGGCGCGAGAGATGATGGCAATGTAGGAGCCCCAGAAACCCCAGGAGGCGCGCGCAAGCACAGGGAAGGGAGCATGGTCTGGTTCAGGTCAACATGTATAGCATTTGGCGGGCAGAGTTGCAGCGTACGGATGACTCCAATGGCACCGTTGAGGGCGATGACTATTGAGATGATGAAGAAGGCGAGGGCGACAATGCCGATAGACTCGCGCCATGAGAGCCCAACGGATAGGATACCTGCAGCAAATTGCCAGGTTGCGGCGCTGACATGTTGTCAGGTGTGGTCCTTTGGATGGTGGTCGTGGTCTTACTTGAAGGCGTCGGAAACCCAGTAGGCGATGAAGCTGGTCACGCCCCATTTCCGTGCATGTCGTGGTACAGGATCAAGGTCCTTGTTCGTCCTGATCCAAGTCAGACAAGAAGCACATGTAGGCAAATAGGGCAAAGGGCAAAGGAGCGCACCATCTCTGATTCCCGTCAGCAAAGGCTGACCTGGGCTGGTCGACCTTGAGGTGGGGGCGCTCAAACACGGGCATGATGTCGTGCCAGTGGTGAGCGACTTGGAATAGACAGCACAGAGGCAACCACGGACACGGTACTTGCAGGGCTTCTTATTTCCCTGCATTGCGGCGACACATGCACCAGGATAAGCTATGCAAGCGTGCGGAGCGTGCAATGGTGCTATCTGTGCCTGCCGCCCCCATGGCCGCAGGCTGCAGATATGCACGATAAGATAAGCTCGTCCCCGCACGCGCTTGCTCCCAGAAGCCGCAACACCATCGACATCCTCATCACACCATCAGCACCAACATTTCGTGGACGCATGTATCGTTTGCATGATTCCGAGGGGCCTTTACAACACCACAGCAGCAGCAGCAGCAGCAGCAATTCATGCTTGGCAACAGCATACAGTACGGCGAATGCACTACCACGGGACCATCGCCACCAAAAAAAGTCTGGCTTGCATGTACTTATTCGGGGAATCACAGTTCCCCTTGGTAAGGAAACACACTCACTCGCCTGGGCCGCCAACGATAAGCACCCCGGTCACGCCGTCCATGCCAAGGGTTAAACATGCCTAGACGACGCAAGCGCCGCGCCTGGACCATGCCATGCACAATGCAACGCGGAGAAGCCAGCCCGGCCTGGTCTCCGCCTTGTCCGAGTCCGTCTACCCCGGTATTTATCTGGATTTTGCTGAACAGCACATTTGCAAAACTGCCGCGCGCCGCCGTCTTTATACGTAAGCAATCGTGTGATCGTCCCTGAACGTGCCTGCCCGCTGTCAGTCCGCGAACATGCCATTGCACCAATCCTCATCCACTTACCATTTACACCAAGCCCCGTTTCGCCTCCGGCAACGGACGCTCCCGATACTACAATCTCCCCCATCGCCTGCTCGTCTGTGGTTTTGAGAGAAGATGTGTCTCTCACCTTCACCTCCACACAACTCAATGGAACCCCAAAGTGGCTATGTTTGTTTGGTCCCGACATCCCTCTACGGTAGTCATACATGTTTGTTTGAGCAACGGCTCCGGCCACCTTTGCTGCCGTCAGCGCATACACGACACGCGCTTTTGTGTAGATGCGGAGATCTGAGAGCTCGTCTGAGCTAAGCGGCGGTGTGCTCAGACCCGCCCTCTCCGATACAAAGAGTAGACGTAGCTTTCCGGGAGTGGATCCCACACTGGCTCGTGTGGGCGCATTGAGTCTCGTCAGGAGTGAATCCGTTGGTAGACGTCCGGCAGTAAGCATACGAGTCTCCAGGTAATGCGCAAATTTCTTCAGCCCACTTGTGATCGAAGATGTCGTTGTGCTGTGGAGCTTTGCTGCCGTCTCTGCCGAAATGACCGTGATGGTCGGGGCAATAGATCGAGTAGCGAGCGTCAGATCGATACCCGGTCCAGCTACCGAATTGATGATGACGGTAGCATGCGAGTACAAAGCCGCCAGGGTGAGACACAAAGTATACGAGTTAGTGAAGGTATCTGCAGGAAGGAAGGAGTCCGAGGCGTTGAAGCGATGTGGCCCAGGAAGAGCTGATAAGAGAGCGCCTGTGCCTGCAGCGAGATTCTGCTGAGTGAATTCGACAATCTCCACTGCTTTGCTAACACCATCCTGCCAGAGGAACACAACATTCCGAGGTTTACCTGAATCTGCAGGCAGCGTCGCAGTGCTGGTTTTCTGGTCCTGGACAAGCTCATGCCAGACCGATACATCGATCTTCCCACCGATACCTTCGGGGACTTCATTCCAGTCCATGTGCCTGCTGGTCTTTTCTACTGTCCAGATCACCTGTCGAAGACTTGAAACGCCTTTGCTAACATCGGCGAGGGGAATGGAGCCGGCTTCTGCCACGAGTGAGTCTGCATCAGTCCGGATGAGGAGTTCCACGAGCCTTTGGTGGGGCTGGTTGTATGGTATTAGGATGGGAACGAAATCGTAGAAGGCGCCGGCGAACAAGGTTGCAAGAAATTCGAGGCTGTTGGGAAGATAAATAGCAACCCTCTTTGCGCCATGGTCCTTCAAGTGCTTCCCGATAATCGTGATTTCCCTGGTGATATCGGCAATATTATGCTCGGTGATGGTTTCCTTGCCAAAGACCGTCATAATCTTAGCCGTGCCACTTGAGCTGGCAGCCTTCTCCAGCGGTATTTCGCCAGTGACGCGGCGCCAGATATCTCGGAGATCTCCATCACGTCCAGCTGTGTACATGGGGGCGCCGGGCGGTTTCACCCCCAAGCCAGTTCGAAGGGGATCTGCAGAGTCAGCGACTGGACAGCTCTTTGATGTTGTCGAGCGTTATCTTACAGCCATGAGGATTTTCGGGTGACCTGAATATGGCAGACTCTCCCGGCTGCCTCACATATGAAGCCTGAGCCTGTCTGGCGAGCAGCAGTGGGTGGGTATCAGCATCTTGCGTGTCGTAGATGACCCAGCCAACAAAGCCCAGGAGTCCAACGACGAGAGCAGTAGTATATGTATTCCAGCCGGCTAGAAGCTCAGCGATGAGGCCGTCAAGTTGCTCGACAATCCCCGCCATTTTACAAACGCGTAACGGGAAGTAGAGGTGAGGAAACGTTGTCGCTGACGAGCATGGCGTATGCGGTGGGGTCCCCGCCCGGACCTCCGCCGCAGTGCCAAGGACGCAACGGTCGGCCATTCTTGTGAGAAAACAAAGGGCACAAACACTCCCTCTCCACTACCAACTTTCGCCATGTCTACATAAAAGTTGCTCTGCTCCAACTCCACTAACTACTAACCATACAGCTCCCCAGAGATTCGAAAATTGGATCCGCCAGCCCGGAAAGACTCCGTTTTTGTGAACTCGACTCTACAACAGAGCGTAAACAACACCCCAGGGCTTTGCGCAGCAACCCACCACCATGAGCCAGCTCGCGCGCACCACGTCAGCTTCCACCCCCGTTACTCCCAACGGTGCGGCTTCTACCCCTCGCACTCCGTCAGCGCAAAGGCCGCACGAGGCCACTCCTGGCTCCTGGCGACACCCCAAGTTCGACGAGATCACACGCCGCCAGAACGCGACCATATTCGACGGCCGCAATGTGCAGAAGATTGTTATGCATGTCATTGGACTGGCTCTGACTGTAGTGGTGCCGAGGGTTATTCGGCAGATGCCGGTGCTACAGGCTCTTGTGTACGTTGTGCTGTCTGTTCCGCTCCGATTCATAGCTGACATCTGCAACAGTCGGCCCATGCTACAAACACTTCCCTGGACTGAGTGGTTGTTATCTGTGCTCCGCTGCGTTCTGCTCTTGAACATCGTGGCGGCTTTCATGCCTCTCGTGCGCCGCCGGTACTACCCAGACAATATCGCCGACATCCCACTTACGCCTTCGCAACGGCAGATTATGGGCCTAAACCCTGACGTTTCCTATCCACAAACGCCCGGAACAGGCTATGCTTCCCCGAACTATGTGACGCCTCCCCGCTATCAAAAGTCTACACCACGTAGCAGTTTCAGCAACTCGAACGATTTCGGCTCTCAATCTCCCTATTCAGGCAGTCCTCGCGCGAGCATGGCAAAATCAACATCAAATTCACCATTCTCACCAAGCACGAGCAGTCCTCTTTTTCAGAAAGCCGTGAATGGGGGGTCGGCAAAGCGGTTGAGCTACGGAGGCAGCCCAATCAGCAGCAGTTTTTTTGGAGAGAGCAGCTCGGGCGCTACACCAGGCGCTCCCACAACAAGCACTGGTAAGGCTAGCGTAAGCTTGAACAACAAATGGCTGTACGAGAAGCGTAGGGATAGTCCGCGGAGCGGCCTCTTCAATTGAATTAAAAAAGGATACATGTCCCAGTAGGAGCGTGCGAAAAGATCCGAATGTCGCATTATACCCAAGTACACTACACAGGCGTAATATTGGTTTCGGGCCCGGTGCGTGTTTGGATCGCTATGTACATGAAATGAATTTTTGAGTGGAGACCGTCTTGTATCGTGCTTTGCAAGTATTGCCAGCTCATCTTTTGTTCTCATGAGAATCGATCGCCTTTCCGGCTCCGATACACATCACTAGCCTCATACTTGCTCTTCTCACTGACCCTTTGTCGCTCGTCCTCAGGCGCGTGCCTTGTAGGCGCCGGATCGCTGCTCGCCTCTTGGCTTGGATTGCTCGCCTCGTCCTTGCCTACATACCAGTCCTTGTTTTCCCTTCCTACCGCTTCTCTCCGCTTGCCCAGCTCGCTGCTCACAGACCCCGGTGCCGGTGGGTTAGACGGTGCAGGAGATGGGTTCGACAAGTAAGCCTGCTCGAGCTGGTACTGTGCGATGCGCTTCTGATGCTCTATCTCGGCTTTGTGCGCCCGGTCCGCGTTGATGCTGCGCTTCGCAAAGTAGTAGGCTCCGCCACCTGCGGCGATGAAGGCGGCCCAGCCATAGCTGCGCACATATTAGAATGGCTTGCTCGAATCAAACCTCGATCATACTGATGCGGTGGTGGTGCAAGTGTGAACGCGGCTGCCGTATCCCGTATTATTTCGAGGTTGGGCATGACGTACTATACTGATTTGACCTGGGCTTCTATTAGCTTTTGTGGTCAAGAACCGTGAAGGCCCAACTTACTGTGTTCATATTGGATATGTGAGAAGGGACTTTCAATATCAATGGGAGGTCGATGGGCAGCTTGAAGTAGTCCGCAATCTTTTGCGGAGGCCGGTGACGGAAGTGGTCTGATTCTTGAGCACTGCCGGAGATGGTTCGGCGATAAGGCGAAGCCAACTACTTGTTACACTCCGAAGAACAGTATAACACCACCTGGAAGTCCTTCAAACACACTTCATCGTTACTTGTAAAGTGACAACCAACTAGCTCCGAGGTTCTCCTGAAATGTGAATGAGCTCAGCTTGTTTTAATGCTCGGCCTACATTTTTCTTTAAGATGCGTCCGCCGTTGCCATTACTATCTGATAGGTGAAAAAGCATGGATTCGCCATTCCATAAGTCTGGCTTCCTTCCCTATCAAGTCAAACGCTAGATGTACCGAATATTTGCCACTCCTGGTCGTCGGTTGAGTGTCGCCTATTCGTCCGTCCGCTTTTGGAGCGACGGGCATACCATAACCCCCGCTATGAAATTGTCCGCACTCGCGCGATAGGGAATTCACCAATGCCTTTATAAACCAATACAGTCGTCACCATGGAAACTCAACAGCCAAAAAGCACCCTCGACCACGCGTCCCAAATATGGAAATCATCATCACAGGCGCAACGGGGACGATTGGCAGCGCAATTCTTCGCCACTGCCTGACCAACCCGTCAATTACCTCCATCGTGGCCTTGACTCGCCGGCCCCTCCCAATCACCCACCCCAAACTATCTACCATTACCATCGACAACTGGATTACCTGGGACTCTGGCGTCCTCTCGAGAATCCTGTCGGCTGATGCCGCAATCTGGGCCATCGGTACGACCGATGCAAACCGGGAGATAAACTACGATTACCCGCTCGCATTCCAGGAATCTTTCCTGGAGGCCCGTAAAGCATCGCCGCATGCAGCCAAACGATTCAGATACATCCGAGTCTCGGGCGCGTTCACTGAGCCCGATCAGGACCGCTCGCTGTGGTTCTATGCCGGTCCGAGAAAGTTGCATGGGCTTGCCGAAGCGAGGACGATGGAACTTGCGGAGAAGTACAACAGTGTATGCCAGACTTTTGTAGTAAAGCCTGGAGGAGTGTCCAAGAAAGGAGATTGGGGAATGTTGATCGGAGAGTGCCTTTTGGGTGATGGGATGGCGATTCGAGATGAGACTTTGGGAGCTTTTGTTGCAGACCTAGCAGTCAATGGCAAGGAGGAAGAAGGTATTGTGTTGAATAGGGAAATGGTAGAGAAGGGGAGGATGCTTCTCCAGGAGAAAGCGAATTAATTTCAACTTTCTATATCGCTTCGCCAACACTGATGTTGAACTAACAAAGCGCTTCGCTGATCTATCCTTCTTGAGGACGTGGGCAGGAGAGACGAACATGGCATTTATAAGAAAGAGATCCAATTTCAGTAAACTAAAATTGTATATAAACAAGCAAAGGCATGCAAAGTGGTATGTACAATACTCGCAAGGAAACCCATGTACCAGAACACAAAACAGACATTGATACTCATTCTACCCGAGACGCGGGATGTGAGCACAGCAATTGTAAAATGAACATCCGTATCGGCGTCTAAATCCCACCACTTTCCGTTTGTTGCGTTGACTTTTCATCATGGTGGAGAAGAAGATGACGGCCTCGAGTCGGTGCCTAAACCAGGAATTTACTACGTTTGTTGTTCTGGCGTCCATTCCCGCGAGCACCTCCATTTGCACCTGCATTACCGGCATTCCCAGCATTCCCAGTGCTGCCAGTGTTGCCAGCATTGCCAGTGTTGCCAGTGTTGCCAGCATTACCAGCGTTGCCAGCATTACCAGCATTACCAGCATTGCCTCTGTTTCGGCCATTTTGGCCTTTGCCCCTGTTGCCAGTGTTACCAGGAGCAGCAGTCGCGGCAGGAAGTAAAGCTGGAAACAAGTCAGTAACCAAGCTCAAATACGATTGACATAACGACGGACCAGAGATAGCGCTCGCCCCGGCATTGCCACCAGCAGCACCAGCAGCTTGGTTGGCAGCGATAGCGGCAGGAAGATCTTTCTTATTCTGCAGAATCTGCGCGGAAATACCTGCCAGCGTTTGTGCAGTGTCGACGGCTGGGTATGATGATGAGTTTTTGTGCTCAAGGAATAGGAGATGACAGGGAGTGAGGTGTCTTACCAGCAGCTGAGGAGTTGGTTCGGCCAGTACCATCCGTTTGTCTGACGGCGGCGCAGCCACCAAAGGGACCAGCAACAGCGTTGTTGCGGCAGCGAACGGTACAGATATCGCCTGTCGATGCACCGATACAGTTGAAATCATCCGGCATCTTGACGTTGATGGTGAAGTCTTGTGCTTCCACTTGAGACAAACCGTTCTTTCCAGGGACATTGTTGGCTACTTCAAGTTTTATAAAGTTGGTAGCAGCATTACCTAGTATTGTTAATTTGCATCAAGAAACAAATCGCAGCTGGCCTACTGGTCTGGTCGAGATCACATTCGTATGGACCGGCACCATCAGCGTTCACCTGATGGATGGTAACCGCGAGTGTCGAACCCTTCTTTACGGTTGTGACTTTATTGGCAGCGATCGCCTTCTCTGTCTCTCCACCCACGTCGATATTGCCATCGATCTCTGTCCTGCCACATGAATTGACTATGTTCAGTGCAATTTCAGAGTCTCGAATGATGGTCGAGTCTTGCTGGCAGGGGCTGATATTTGAACAGTTGCGGGCGAGCGTCGCATCAGCTGTCATAATCTATCAGTCACGAAGTTGGTAAAATATATATATTCGGACTGACCTTTAAACCCTACACTCTCCCCACTCTCGCCGACGACACTTGTCAATATGCCATGGGAGTGAGTTAAGGAAATCACAGCAGCGAGCGTAAGGAAAGAGGCTTGATAATGCATTCTGGGTAATAAGGTATAGCGCGCAGCGCAACGAAGAGAACGAAATTAACAAGAGAAAAAGAAAATAGATTTGAAAGAGCGGATCTCCTGTATCCTTGAGAAGAGAAAGTTAAAGTGATTAGATGGTAACAATGGCACTTTGAAGCTCTTATATCATAGCCTTGCCTACACTTTAGTATTCAGGCGCTTGACCATGCGTCTAGTTTTCAAGGAAATGATTGCAAACCCCTTCATGATGGCGCTAGGTCATGATGTAGTGGGTACAGATGCTTTGAGCCCACTCTCTGCCTCAGATGCTGTCCTCGGAATGGGTCTATCGGCAAGGACATGGCGGATAGCGTGATAAACACGGCATCACGCCGTAAAATCTGCCCTTACTCTAGTCTAGCCGCTGTCCACGATCTGTAGTAGCGTGACGGGAGCCGCCGAGTGCATGCTTGTCAACTACCGTGCCAAGCCCCAAGGCTTGTTTGACAGTTTAACGCGTGAGATTTCTGCATGGAGAGACCGTTTTGGCATGTGTAGTGGTGCAGTAACGGTTTCGAACGCCTAGCGCGTGTTTCGTAGTAGGGTCTGTTAAGGTCCGACCTGTTGCCGAGCTTGCCGACATGCAACAAAAAACGCATGATCTGCATTACGAAGCTTAGCTTTGCTCTTTCTAGAATGCGGAATACCTTAAAGGGCTTGTTCCGTCCGCTCCTTCGACGGAACCTCGCGTAGGGTTGCTGCCCTGCAGCGGAGCGTTCGAAACACAGAGTCAGTCAACCCATTACAATCGCATTGCGCTCGAGTAACTTGAATCGTCGTGGCGGAACATTGGGTGGGTGGGCATCGTTAAATTCATATTGGGTATCTTATTCGAACCCCATCCACTCGCCTTCGCCGTCGTCTCCATCATCAACCATGGCCTCATCTGCGCAATCTTCGACTCCTTTGACACTAAAGTCCAATTGTAACGCCGTTTTCTTCCGCTCGGTAGGTTGCGCAAGGAGGTATTCTATCCGATATATATTATCGTCAGCCAATCGTGCCAGTTCCGCTTGTATCCGTTTGACTGCCTTTTCTACACTCCTCAGTTCCGCTTCCATAGTGGCTCGATTGTCTTTCATCCAACGACCATGCTTGCTTAAAAGCGCTTCTATCCACATTAAGTTGAACTCAAGGTGCGGTGATTCATCAGCCTGTAGTGCAACAAAACGGACTAGACGTCCAAGATATACCGTCGGCATGTCCTTCACAACCAAAAGTATATTAGCAGCAGGTATCGCTTCGTAGACACGGCGAATTAGATTCCGTTCATTGAGGCGGAACGCCATAACCAGTGCTTTCAAATACTCCTTCTCAGAAAGAGTTGACAGAGTTGAAGCAGGTGTGACCGTGATGTCGAGATCAAAAGGATCGAATTCGAAGGTAGTATCCAGTGAATAAATCAGCAAGCCTTCGGTTGAGGCAGCACAAAATGCTCGTCCGGTTGGAGAGAATGCTACTGTGGGCACACGAACCGCTGCGCGTGTTTTACGAGCACCCTCTCCGCGTTGCGCTCCGGGAAGGGTGTGGTCTCTTCGATTCTCAAGATCCGATTCTTCCCCTTGTTCGTCCAATGTACCGCGCGGTCCAGCTTCAGTAAGTAGTCTGCTATTTAGGAATTCTTGTGTCCCGTCGAGTGACAAGTTCACTGAGACAGTGAATTTTTTGATTAACACACCAGATTGAACGTCATAAAGACAGATGTATTTGCTCTTCCCACCTGCAAGCACACATGTCCCATCAGCGCTGTATCGTACGCTGTCAAAGCTCTTGGTTCCTGCTACATTGGCAGCTGTTCGTCGGTCTGTCATTTTGCGGCCACCAGAAGCATCTCTGCGAGCATCCACACCACTTTGCTGCGTGGCATCCGAAATCGACCAAAAAGTCAGCTGTCCATCCAGTGTGGTGATTGCAATCTGTTTCGAATCCGGTCGGACTGCAACGCATAATACGTCAGCCATGAGCTGTAGAGGTTCACTGGTTTGTGATCGTGCGAAAATGTTCCATAGCCGCACCGTGCGGTCCCAACTTCCACTAACGAGTGTGCCACCATCCGGTGCGAAAGCCAGTGACATGACAGGGCCCTCATGACCCGCTAGTCGGTCTAATAGTTGTCCTGTCTGAACGGACCATATGTGTATGTCGAATGAGTCAAGTGACCCAGCGCATACGACTTCACCACTCGGATCGACCGCTAACGAAGTAAACTGTATCCTCGAAGGAGCTGTGAAAGTGCGGAAATTGCGATATCTTATAAGGTCCCAGGCTCTTACTGATCCATCTAAGCTAGCGGTAAACAGAACATTGCCCCGCTTCGCAAACTCGCACGCGCTGATGGCGCCCATGTGTTCAGTAAAGGTAACTGTACAGAAGCCGGATTTTACATCCCATACTTTAATTTTACCATCGTCAGCAGCAGTGATGACGCGCTGGCCTTCTGGCGAGTATACAAGCGTGTTGATCGTATCGAAATGTGCTTGCTGCTTCAGAATATAGGATTCGGATTGCCACTCCCACACCAACAACTGACCCAGCTTTGATGCTCCAAAGGCTAGCCATTCGCCCGTTTTGTTGATTGCAACGTAATCTATGTCGTTTTGAGAGATACTATTCCTCATCAGCCAAGAAATTCGAATCGATGTATGCGAGCGTACCTCAAGCTTTGAATCTGGCTAAACTCGGGCAATTCGTGAATAAAGAAGATGCCATGCGAAAAGCCAGTTACGAGGAGCTTGGTCTCGGGATGAAAGTTGGCACATGTGACATGGGCGTTATTTTGCATGAAGAAATGCCGTTCAGCTATGCCCCACTGCATGTTCTCTTCCGATTCCTCTGCATCTTCTGGTGCATCATATCGGAGCATGTATTTCCATACGAAGAGAGCGCCGTCCTTGCTGACAGTGTAAATGGTCTCCTGGTCTTTCGAGAACCATGCTCCAACTACAGCCTGTCGATGGCCTGAGAGTGTAGTGGGTACAAAGCCCTCTTCAGCCTCCATGCTCCATATCCTGGTTGTCAAGTCTTTGGAAGCACTAATGAAGAAGCGTGAGTCGCTTGACCATTCTATACTTTGCACTGCGTCGAAATGGCCGGCATAGGTACGATGCCTCACAAAAGGTGCGAACTCGAGATCGCCATCAGTAATTTCTGGAGTGGATGGCGTGTGCCAAACTTCGATTTTCCTTCCAATGCCCACTGCGAAGTGGCGACCTGACGGAGAGAAGGCGAGCGCGTTCACCTCGCCGCGCAGAGAGAAGTGATATAAGACGATACGACGAGGTAAGTTGGTAAGAATGGCGCGGCCATCTATGTCTACAGTAAGAAGGAGATTGCCTCGTGGGTTTAGCGCTAAACGAGTTATATTTTTGCGATGCGCGAGGGGAAGTGTATGCGATTTAGAACTGATGGCCGTTAGCTACGTTAAGCGGCTAAGGATGAGCATTGCATACTTGACCAAATCGAAGACAGTTACGCGGTTGCCTACAGGCGAAAGCAGACAATTACCATCTGGAGTGAATAACAAGTTGCCGCTGCTGTAAACGGTTCCTAGTAAATTCGAAAACTATTGGGCGTTTCAGGCTTGTATTTGAAAATCTGTAGGCAGTAAGCTTACCTGAAAATCAGTCTTCATTGTGTACGAAGAGGTTGGCTACGCAAAAGGCATGCCGGCGGGGGCGGAAGTTGACATCTTCAACTTTTTTTTGAAGTTCGAGCTCGGGCGGCAGGTGAAATTCCCCGGACGCGCCTTCCCCGATTTGGCCCAGCGCGCCAGCTGCAGGAGGTGGGTGCCAGAAAGGGGACGCCAAATTATCCACAACCACGCCGTTCACGACACTACACCGCACCCTCCCTCCGAACCTGCACCCCACACCTGAAGCTGATTGTACTCAGCACCTTTTTTTGGGGAGAACCATACGTATGCAGTCAGAACTCTGCCCACAAGGAAGCAGCCACCACTGACACGCCGCACCAGAGGCCACATCCTCAACTCAACAACACCACACGCCCACAACCATAACATCACAATGGCCGACTCAGCGTCGCCAATTGGCATTGCCAATGTACGTCAGGAAAGAACGATAGGTTGGCGAAATATTTACTAACGCGCTTTATAGTTGCCCAACCAGCGGTATGCACCCCTTGGGCGTGGACACCATCTTCAATAGCCTGACCCAGAACAGACACAAGATCGTTGCGAAGCGCGGTGCCAACTTCACCATCATGGTATGTGCCTTGTATTTGCTTCGCTCGAGCATGACTTCTGACTTGCGTAGGTTGCTGGTGAATCCGGACTCGGAAAGACCACCTTCATTAACACGCTCTTCTCCACCACCATCAAAAATTATGCCGACCACAAGCGTCGCCACACAAAGCAGATGGACAAGACGGTTGAGATTGAGATCACCAAAGCTGAACTTGAAGAGAAGTTCTTCAAGGGTATAGCTCCTTCCGCTGCACTGGCTAGCCTGCGCTGATGATACCAGTCCGCCTGACCGTTATTGACACGCCTGGATTCGGCGACTATGTCAACAATCGTGACTCGTGGCAGCCTATTATCGAATTCCTTGACGACCAGCACGAATCGTTCATGTTGCAGGAGCAGCAGCCAAAACGCAGCGATAAGATCGATCTCCGCGTGCACGCCTGCCTGTACTTCATCCGTCCCACCGGCCACACACTTAAGCCTCTCGATATTGAGGTTATGAAAAAGCTTTGCACGCGTGTGAACCTGATTCCCGTTGTTGCCAAAGCAGACACGTTGAGCCCCTCTGATCTGGCCAAATTCAAAGCGAGGGTATGTTGCTTACCGTGTCAGGTAGTACATATGCTAATTGTACAAGGTCCGCACGGTCATTGAGGCCCAAGGTATCAAAATCTACCAACCTCCTTTAGAGGATGACGACCAGGCTGCGCTCGCTCATGCCCAGGGTTTGATCAATGCCATGCCCTTTTCCGTTATCGGCTCGGAGAAAGATGTTCAAACCAATGATGGCCGCACCGTGAAAGGCCGACAGTACGCGTGGGGTGTTGCCGAAGTGGAGAACGAGGAGCACTGTGACTTCAAGAAGCTTCGGGCTATCCTAATCCGTACACACATGCTTGATCTCATCCATACTACCGAAGAGAACCATTATGAGGCGTACCGCGCCCAGCAGATGGAGACACGCAAGTTCGGCGAGGCGCGCCCGCGAAAGCTGGACAACCCCAAATTCAAGGAGGAGGAGGAGGCGCTCCGCAAACGGTTCACCGAACAGGTCAAGGTTGAGGAGCAACGGTTCAGGCAATGGGAGCAGAAGCTCATCTCGGAGCGCGACCGTCTCAATAAGGACCTCGAGGCCAGCCACGCCATGATTAAACAGCTCGAAGCTGAGGTAGAATCGCTCCAGAGCACCATGGGCAATCGCTCGCACGGCCGCCGTTAAGCTGGTATCTGAAGCGTTTGTGGAGTTGAATTCGAATGGCCCAATGATGGGCTTAATTACCTTACCTTTCTTGATTCCCCTCGTTCCTTCTTTCATATGTTTGTAATCGAAGCGAGCTGTTCGGCTGGATTGGGGAAGACAGCATGGCTATCAATCTATATCCTACTTCGCAGGTGCAACCGCATAAGTGTTTTGAAGAATGCGAGGTGTTGTCTTGCACTCGCCTTGTTGGTTTGTGATAGGATAGATGTTTTACAAGTGACTAATTTACAATTAGCTTCCAAATTGGAGACTAATCTGATCTTTTCCTGAACGCCTGACGATGCGAGGCCCCAAGTGCTGGCCAGTTTATTTAAGCTCCAGTCCCCCAAAAGCCCTATCCAGTTCCTCCCCCTCTCTTGGATCTGGCACCCCATCCCTCCTCTCGACCAATCCTTTTATGCCAACGCTTGTCCTCTGTTGTGTTCCAGGTTGTGATCGAGCTCCTTCAGTTCCGTCCATGATCACATCCGTACGTTCCTCTACATTTTCGGGTCTTAGCAACTTGACATCGCCATCCAACCACCCTGGTGCAACTCTCCTCTTCTCTGCCAAGTCTGCGGCTTTTCTCGTATCTTCCCATTCCTTCAGCGTCGAGCGCGCAGAGCTTTCAAGCGTCTTCAAATGCGCTTGCAACGCCAGACATGACCCTAGAATCTGATCCGGGGTTGCTGAAGTACCGCTGCTCGAGACCACATAGGCAGGCAAAGACTGTGGGGGCGTAGGCTGAGTTGGGTCACTAGAGGTATTGGAAGACGCCGGCATAGATAGGATTGAGGGTGGGAGGGTGGACGGCAGCTGGCGGTAGGTGTATGGAAGAGGAGTGGCGGTCGGAAGAGACAGGAAAGGTGAAACTGTTAGGGGTACTTGGGCAAGTAGAGGATGAGGATCTAGAGGAGCTTTTAGTATGTATTTGCAGTTGGAAATGGCATGGTCGCGGCGGAGGACACGAAGCGGTGAACTGTGACGTAGGCGTAACCCAACAAGAGATCCCAGCGCTCGACTACCTCGACGCAGCCAGCGCATGGAAACCTTGTCAATGCGAGAGCAAGCCTTGTCTAGGGGCAAGCCCTAGCTGCGGATCTCAAGTAGGCCATCGCGCGACTGCATAATTGCGGGGGAAACGGCGTAGTTCGCGGGAGTTTGATGTGAGCATCAAGGGAAGCTTACGCTCGTCGTGCATGGTGGATGCTTGTCTGTGCGTTTAATGGTGGCGACGGGCTGAGCGGCTCTGCAGCATATGTATGTATAATCTCGCTCGGCTAAAATACAAGTGCGTGGCTTTGAGTGTTCCTGAGTGCTTGTGGAGTTGGTGGGGTTGCGGAGAAGGACTGGGAGGCTCAGTGGATGGCGCCGGTCATTGTCTGGTAGGTGACTAATGAGTGTGGGGCTATGTACGATGTAGAACCGATGCAGCGCAATCAACCAACGTCGCTCTGGTTAATCTGCCATGCTTCATTTCGCACTGCAAATTGCTGTGGCTGCCATTCCTGCATGAACTATCCCCAGTCGTATTAAACGAATGCTTCAGCACATCAACACAAGCGAATACGCCACGCGTGAACTAAAGGAACGACATTGTGGGGTCAGCGACACTCCCATTTTATCTTTATCCATTAGCAAGTAAATGGCCTCGGGCCTGGGATTTGGTAGGACGTCGGGACCGGCCAGTATAGCTGGAATTTGATCCCTGGATCTGTTCCTTTGTATGCCCCTGGAAAGCTGACCGTTGATGGGGTCGCGTTTCCGCCACCCGTTACATTGAGCTGTGCGCATTCCATGTAAAGTTGTGCCCCAGGATAACTAGATGCCGCATGCAGGGCGATGATCTCAGCCCTTAAGAGGTACCTAAGGTGATCGTTAGCCACGCACGATATAGAGTACAGAAGTACGAACTGGCCACTCGGGATACAGGACGGTAGAACGAAGTCTACTTTGCCTTTGTTATTTACGAGTCTCGTTACCCCCCACTTTCCATTGGCATCCATTCCATCTTCGTATATCTTGAACCCTGGCTTGCGATCAGCTACAACCATGGTCAGCAGCAACGGACATACACTTAAGGCCGGTCACTGTGGTTGTCAAAGCATTGTCAACCTTGGCCAAATACACCAGTACGGGTCCCAAGTGACCTGGACTGTGTCAGCACAGCACTCGTGAGATGTACTCCAGTTACATCAGGATTTACCTGGGTCGATGGGGTCCGCAGGATCGTTAGTATTTGCACTGTCGAGTGTGTGGTGCCATTCTGCACTGAGCCTATCGCCAGCTTTCACCTGCTCGGCGTCAGCGCTGTTCCGATTCCACCATTTGCTCTGCGTACGTTGATTATATCCTTGGGAAGAGGGGTATTGAGAGGGTTGGGGCTAAATGCATGTCAGAACTGGCCAGTGCTACTTCGCCAATGTACATCCACACGCACCCCCCATTGCATATAACGTCGTTGGAAGTCACATCCGTGATGGGCCTAGACCAGCGAGTCAATTGTGGCTTGGCCATGACTTCAACCTCGTTAGGGCTCCGTACCCGTCATAGGTCTACCGTTTACAGTCAATGGCCGGGAACTTTGGGGAGGGGCGGGAGAAGATTCCGTACCGGAACTCGGATGCCTTTGGTGTGCCCCTGGGCTACTCCGTTGACGTGTAGCTGGGTGAAGATGGTGTGAGCCGAGGCTGCTGTGAGGATGGAACATGCAACGACCAAGCCCTTCATGATGAGCGTTGAGTCACGGTCAAATGGTGATGGAGACTAGCAACTTGATTCATGGCGTATGCTTCTATAAAAACGGCATGGTAGAGGCAGACTTCACAGAGCTCCAGATTGGGCACGGCACAACACGGAGTCCTAACGGGTTCACCTCGATTAGGGGTGTTGGTTGCGGACGTTTACACAGAGCTAGTGAATGCGCAAGATACAAATGGATGGCGAGGTGGCGGCCGAAGAGGGCACGACAGCAGCAGGCCAAGGTACCTGAACGGGAAGGCGAGGCCTCGTGGTGGTCGCCACAGGTGGAGCTCGAGGCAAAGATGCCGGTGGACAGATTCAAGAGCTTCATCTAATAGATTGCCGTCTATTGGCAGGGGGTCGGGCGGGGATTGGGCGAGGGTTGGGGCGGCAGAAGTGTGCTATAGACCAGGGAGAGCAGCCGGGTTCATTTGGGGCGCTGGAGGCAACGTGGGCTCTGGGCTGCAGGCCAAAAGCTTGACCAACAGTTGAAATTCGAGGAGCATGGCGCTGCTGGCGAGAAGTTCCGCCTACCAGCGCGCGGAGCAGGAGTGCCAGGACGACGACGGCCGGCGCAAGCAGAAAGGCACCGCTCGCGCCGCTGCAGCTAAGCCAGGCCGGGGTGCTTAAGCGACGTCCGGGCTGGGGACTGTGCCGGCAACTAGGCCTGTGTCCCGTCCTCCATCATTTACCCTCAATCTATTTCGTTCCTGGCTGTTTCTGTTGCAGATTGCACACGTTGTTCGCCCTACTCTCCCAGAGTGCCGTGTGACACGCCGGTACATCACGCGCGCCTTTCATCTCGTCGGCCATCTGCATACTGCGAGCCTGGCAAGGATGCCGCTTGCGTGGATCCTGGTACCTGGAAAGCAGCAGCGACACGCGAGTCTGGGGTAAAGTCGACATGTATATAACACGACGCCTGCGGTGCCATGGGGGTGGCTCTGTGGCCGTTGTCAGTCTGCCTCTTCCATCGCCATGAAGGGCTCTACCTTCTTCAAAGCGGCCTCGCTGCTGTCCTCTCTCTGTACGTCTCCAGCCATGTCCTGCACCCGTGCCATTGGGGACGCCAGGAACACTGGGAACACCAATTGACTTTTGTAGCTGCACCTGCTCTTGCCCAGGACTCCTTCACCCACCCCGGAACAGGCATCACCTTCTAGTAAGCTGGAAGCTCCTGCCTAGTAGCTGCTGGCTAACGTGGGGCAGTCGCCAGACGATTCCTGATGCTCAGACTTCTGGTGGGTTCCAGTGGGGTTATGCCCTGCCCGCATCTGGCTTTGGAAATGCCGAGTACCTTGGTTACATGGTACGCGATACATTTATGCCTGACGCGCCGTCATTCATCCCCTAACGTCTCCCAGGTCGGCTCGTTGAGCAGCGGTAAAGGATGGTCTGGTATAAGTCACGGTGGTGGCATGCCCTCTTCCCTTCTGTTGGTTGGTTATCCCGACGGTACTAGCGTGAAGACGCGATTTGTCTACGCATCGTAAGCCCCCCTCTTAGAGTAGTTCGAAGCCTGTCTCTGATTCATGACCAGGGGATACACGTCACCTGATGATTACACGGGTAATGCAACTGTGACATCGATTTCACACAGCGTGAACAGCACCCATTGGGAGCTGATCTACCGATGCCAATGGTGTTGGGAGTGGAACCAGGGCGGTGCAACAGGTTCAGGATACCCCGAGGATGTTGCTGTCATCGGATGGGCCCAACACAATGACCTACCTCCAACCGGCTCGCAATGGGTTCAGCACAACAACAATCAAGGCATCTTCGGTCTCTCTTCTACACCCGCTAGGAACGCGAAATATTCGGATTGGATCGGGGGTACCCCTCCCACTGGAACTCCCACAACTACTTCTAAGCCCCCTACTACCACGCCTACGGCAGGCCCCACCTCTTGCGCTGGGAAACCAGCTCCTACCGATGCTTACGACTACATCGTCGTTGGTGCTGGTGCTGGAGGCATTCCGGTTGCAGACAGGCTCTCTGAATCTGGCAAGAAGGTGCTTCTTATCGAAAAGGGCCCGCCATCTCTAGCACGTTTCGGTGGTAGCATGAAGCCTGACTGGCTCAAGGATTATCAGCTAACTCGCTTCGACGTTCCGGGTCTCTGCAACCAAATTTGGGTAGACTCTGCTGGCATTGCTTGCACTGACACTGATCAGATGGCTGGATGCGTCTTGGGTGGAGGAACGGCTGTTAATGCTGCTCTTTGGTGGAAGCCTAACCCTGTTGACTGGGACTTCAACTTCCCCTCTGGATGGAAGTCTTCTGACATCAAATCTTCGGTCGACGCTGTGTTTAAGCGTATTCCTGGAACTGATACCCCCTCCACGGACGGCAAGCGATACAAGCAAGAAGGCTTCAATGTCCTCGCCTCTGCTTTCACCGCAAACGGCTGGAAGCAGGTCACTGCCAACAACGTTCCTGATCAGAAGCATAACGTTTTCTCTCACTCTCCGTTTATGTACGAAGGTGGCCAGAGATCCGGTCCTCTTGGAACGTACCTTGTTAGCGCTCTCCAGAGGACCAACTTCAAGCTTCTTACCAACACCGCAGTCCGACGAGTTGTTCGCAGCGGCACCAAGGCTACTGGTGTCGAGCTTGAGAGCGGTTACTGCGGCACTGTCAAGCTAAACACTGGTGGCCGTGTCATTCTCTCTGCGGGTACCTTCGGCAGCTCTAAGCTACTCTTCCGCAGTGGTATCGGCCCCAAGGACCAGCTCACTACCGTCAAGAACAGCGCCCAGGATGGCTCCACCTTTATTGCTGACAAGGACTGGATCAATCTTCCTGTTGGGCAGAACCTGAACGACCATGTTAACACCGATTTAGTTGTACAGCATCCCAATGTGTCTTTCTACGACTTTTACCAGGCCTGGACAGATCCGATTACCAACGACAAGAAGGCGTACCTGGAAAGCCGATCTGGCATTCTTGCTCAGTCCGCACCAAACATCGGGCCTCTTGCCTGGGAGGTTATCAAAGGTACTGATGGTGTCAATCGCTCGATTCAGTGGACCGCTCGTGTCGAGGGACCCAACAAAGGTGACAACATTTCCATGACCATCTCACAGTATCTTGGCCGTGGATCCTCATCACGTGGTGCTGCTTCCATTACCAGTGCTCTTAACATGGTTGTTTCCAAGGCACCTTATCTACAGACCCAGGCGGATACCGACGCCATTGTCACCAGCATCAAGAATATGCAGAAAGCCATCGCTAAGCTGCCTGCCATTACATGGCAGGTCCCTGCGCCTGGCGTTACACCCGAAGACTATGTCGCCAGTCTACCCAAGACCCCCTCTGCTCGTCGCTCCAACCACTGGATCGGAACCGCCAAGATCGGCACAGATAGCGGCCTCAAGGGTGGAACTGCTGTTGTTGACCTCAACTTGAAGGTGTATGGTACTGACAATATTCACGTTGTAGATGCATCCATTTTCCCTGGGTAAGTTTCGTTCGTTCTAGATTGCTTGAATGGGTCACTGATTTGGTTTAGTCACATCACCACCAACCCGACAGCGTATATTGTCACTGTCGGCGAGTATGCCGCCAAGAAGATCCTTGCCCTAAAGTAGGTTTAGGTGCTTAGGTGGGGCATCATCGGATGAACTCAGAGCCGCATGCACGCATACAATGGCGTAGAGGGTGCTGCTGGATGCCGCGCCAAGCTCTGAGCGCGTCTCGACGTTACCCAAAATTCTCTGTACATACTTATTTTCAATTTTCAAAATGCAAATATATTGAAGTGATGCCAATTTCAAATGCTAATGTGTTGGGATGCATCAGACAGTCGAACGTACTGGGAGTGGAGGGCTGACACTAACCTAAACAATCACGCTCAGCCCCACCAAGACCAAGCCCCAGCCCCCCGACCGTGATACCACATAGATCGTCCACCCCGCCTTTCCCGACAAAGCATTCTTTGCACTGGCGACATCGTTGCCAGACTAGCACTGAGACCGTGTTCTAGTGTGTTGTTTTGCTTATCATTGTAACCTCCATGGCGTCCGGGTGTGCATCTTCTCGTGATTCCCGTTTGAATACTGGGTTCAATGTCTCGGAGGTCTTGCAGCAGCGATGGGATCATAGCCCCGATGACGATAGGAAAAGGCTGGAGCTTTGCTGGGGCTACAACGATTGCGGCGACTGTCATCGGAGCGAAGGGTTTTGCGGATGGTGTGCACTGGTATGCCCTACAAGGATTCGAACTTTCGAGGAACCCGCATGTCTTTTTCTGAGCGTCTGACATCTCGACAGTCCGGCACATGCCTTCCTCTCCCCACGGACCCACTCTCCCGTGCATTTCCTCTCCTTTCTCCCATGCGCTACAAATTCATCTGCGCCACAGGGCCTGAGCGTTTCGAGCTGCGCACCAGCGGCCTGGGTTGCCAAGTATCTACCATTACTTTTTTGACCTCAATCGTCACCATCTTTTGTACTTTGTTTGGTGTGTTGGTTCTCTACTACCTTTTTAGGGTAGCAGGTATGATTAGCTCTGCTTTGAAAGCTAGGAGAGGAGGCTGGACTGTTCACGGCGACGGTAGGGAGGAAGTATGGACTAGAGGGGGCGAGCAATGGGGAGTATGGTGGAGGCGACTAACCGGTAAACCAAAAGAGAACGAATTATTGGAAGTCGATAGAGGGATTGCAGAAAAGAGTTGGCTGTTTTGGATGAAGCCATTTCGATGGTACAGGAAAAGAACAGACACCGGAGAGACGAGGCCGTTGCTTTCTTCATAGTTGGTGTTTCAATGAGCCGTCTTACGGGCTTCGTCAGCCACCGTTCATCGTTCGTCTTCACTACTTTCTCGTCTCCTGCTATCACGTAAACAAGCCGTCACGTTCACTGTTTGCTCAACGCGCGCGCCTATCACGTGTTTTGGGACAAGTTCGCGTTTGCTATAAAAGCCTCTTCTTGTTTACGCTTTCGCTGCTTCTGCGCCCCTGCTCACAAACACCGCAACACACTCCGACAAGCAGCAAACTACCACAAAGCTTGCCCGCTTAGTCCCTTCAACTCTTTCGACAAACATCCAAAGGTAAATATGAACCTCTCGCCCGAAAACTGCTTCGGCAGCCCTCGATCCCTTTACCCTCTCTATGCACTACTCTCGCTACCCTGGTTCCCTTGGAACCCTGAAGGAGATTAAATAAAGACTTTGACAGGGGCACCATGGAAGAGGTTGGAGTACATGGAACGGGCGTCCCAGGTGAGGTTGGAGTATTCGACACGGGAAGCGGCGGTGGTATTGGAAACGCTTTGATGGCGGCAGTTGGTCATGGAGATGGCACTGACCCGGCTGGCTTCAATGAGGAGGGTCTTCAAGAAGGTGACACTCCTGGTGTCCCGCCTTCCCGCCTTTTCGAAACCTTGCGGGCTATCCAGTCATCCGGCCAATTCGAAGATTTCCAAGCTCTCTGGGCGGGCACAGAAGACGAGCGCCGTAACAATCTTGACGCTTTGCACGCAGACCCGGTCGCCGATTCCGTTCCCTCCGAGGACACCGTCTCCATGGTCCTCGAATTCGCTCGCGGCCTCATTAGTCGCGATGAAGCATTGATGCTGCTAGACATGTGCTCCAACGACCTAGCCCATACCCTGGAAATCATGTTTGGTGTCCCTCACCGGGCTGCTACACTTCTACAGCGAGCTGTTATTGGCAAGATGGACGGTGAAGACGACAACCAAGTTTCCAGCAACGAGTCTCTTATCAACCATAGTTTCGATACTCACAAACAGAATCACGACGGCATCTTCGAGCCGGGTCTTGGCTTCTGTCCTCAGCACGGCGTCGTGGGCATGCCTGGCTCTGGCGAGTGCGTGCCTGGTTCCGACGAGTGCGTGCCAGTCCGCATCAGTGAATACGGTCCGTCGCGCGTCACCACCCCGGACCCCGCGCATGTTCAGATCCCTCGCGTTCTCTACCGTGGCGATGCACCGGAGCTCGACGGTTCTCTCTCACCGGACTCTGGACTTGTCCAGTCTCCGCAACTCGACGGTCCGTTCTAGATTGTTGGACGCCTTTCCTCTCTCTTGTGGTTCTGGCCTCGGACTTGTGCTAGTGAACTGTTATTGGGGAGGTTGGAAAGGTTTTGGAGACTGATGGTATGGTACGATAGTGATGGCAGGCATGACAATGGTTGATGACATGGCATCGCGGATTGAGGGATATGCAAAATCCGCCTAATGTAAGCACATACAACACCGGTACACCTCAAGGTACCTTTGGCGAGAAGTTCGTAAATGAAGTAAGGGAACTCTCTTGGGCATCCTGTGCAGGCGTTACGAAAGTGAGAGAAGTGTGTGAGGTGTGGTGTTTGCAGCGCTGGCAACATTATAGCGGCGATGACGCGACGCAGCCAATCACAAGGCATACATTTCTGCTTACGGGCAGGCCCACCGTAACCAGCAGTTTAGCAATGTCGTGATGGAAGCGCCAGCAGGGGAAACGAGACCAACTCTGAGGGAAAAAAGCGCTGCCTCCGGACTATCTATCGCGCCACTGGTTCCGAGATCTGCCTGGCTTCCGTGCCTGCTCGCACGAGGGTGGGCTGACTGCCGACTGGGCAGACCTTTTACCCCACAAGCAGCCCCATCAAACAGCAAGACTGTGAGTACATATTGCACATGTGCCCTGATTACTCTCCAGTCCAACTTGTACTACCACGCAGCTGATTTCACTACCTGCTGTCTTGACTGCCCTGCCACCCTGCGCAGTTCGCTCACATCGCTCACATCCCACACATACAACACCATGCTCGCATCACAACCACTCCGCCAGCTTCGCCGTTACTCAACCCGCGTGCCGCGCGATCCACACTTCAAGCTCAAGGCCACTCTCATGACGGGCTACCTAGTCTCCGCCTTCACGCTGCCATTCGTACCACCACTACTAGAAACGAGAAGGACAAGAGCCGATGGTTCATATCTCACGAGGTTAGTTGTCCAGTTTGACTATTGCAATGCCGCTCACACGCAGCCAGGGAAAACGTCTACTGCTCGTCGCCATACCTTGGATGCGCAAGATGAGTCTAGCTTGCTCTTACACAATTGCTTGCGACACATACACTCTCGCATCTTTATACCCCTTTGGCGCAAACCGGCATTTCCTTTCTATCCACCAGCACTGGGCTGCACAATTGGGCACAACATGGCATTATTGGCGTCGGAGAGGTTTACATTTTGCATCGCATAACTACATTCTGATCTACAATACCATCTTCAGCTAGATCGCAACCATTACGAGTGGCTTGTCCTCTGCATGTGTGTTCCGGCCTATGATGCAATTATGTATGCACGTCGATCCGTTCCGCTCCGTTCGGACTTCGGCGCCTGGCTGCCAACGGGTGCGCCAATGCCGGACCCTAGTGGAGGATAGTCATACTAGCCGGTGTCAAGAGGCCTTTAGGTTCATCAACAGAGAATCTGAAAATGTTGCGGAAGCTCTGCAGAGGTACTGGTGCATCCCGCCGTGTCGTCGTAACGGTCGCTAGCGGTCTATATAGTCCCTAACCGTTTTCCAATACATATTTTTAACCACATTATACGGACAATCAGCCTGCACAATAAGCAACATGTTACTCCCAACAGAAAAAATGGTACTAATCCCTACTATGCACTAAGCCGCAGCAGTGCAGTGGATTTGTTGCCCTCAAACGCCCCAGCTTTCTGAATCCACAACAAGTTACTATTTCTCAATCGCACGCATCTCTCCATAACTGCATATCTTGCTTGTTTATTCCTTTGTCCAAAGTCAATCCACCGTCTTTTTGAATTACCATGGTACGCGACAGGACAGAAAAAAAAGTTTACTGTGTTGTAATTGTGCAACAGGAATAGAATGAGTGTGCAATGACTCATGGCAACAGGATGTGATCGTCATGTTTAAACCGGAAGGCACGCAGTACCGTTTCACGGACCAATGTTCTTAACAAAACCGACATGACTAGCGGCATTACAGTCATCCAAGTATATACACCAACTCCACATCCATCAAAGCAGCCGTCACCTCAAAATTGAAGTTTCCATGCGATGAGGCCGAATGTAATGTACGTTGGTAGCGCTGTAATATAGCTAATTTCTGATTCCCAAAACAGTGATCAAGTGTATCAAAGGGACGAGCATATGAATGCCTACGGATGCCTGGAGGCAGCTGATTGGACAACGATCATTTGGGTTCTATTTCTAATTGGTAGGAAATGCTTTGTATCCCACGCCCTTGACAAAAGTCTGTTGCCATGGTCCTTGCTTGTCGCCGTCTGCGAGCTCAACATAATGTTTCGCATGAGCGGCTCCATCAATATCGTTATACGGAGGGGTTCCATCCGCCTTTCGCTCGTCGGCATAGTAAAACCTAGGGTTGTCAGTCTGATTTCGAAAAAAATGTGACCAATAATACACACTTAAAACCTCGATCGGCATAGGCTTCAGCAGCTGCTCGGATGATGTGCGCCGTCGCAGATTTCCCTGTACCTAAATCGAGTAGAGAAGGCATAGTCCTTGTGTTGAGAAGATTCCCAGTATATATGAACGTCTTGGATGCAGATTCAGGGAGCTGTGAGAAAGCCTCGACTGCTTGTTGCGCAGCAACAAAAGCGCTCGTAGTATTAATAGCCAAGGACCGAGTAAAGTTGGTCAATGGAACTGAAAGTGGGTCTTTGGCATCCCTCACAGTCGCCGAAGCAGCTTCCAAGCGTCAACAAAGCTCAATTTGTATCAAGCGCCTTCACTCTTACCATTGTAGACCACAACACTAGGCAAGCCAAGTGATGCTTTGACCTGCGAAAAGGTTCGCACAACCGAATCAGGATCCGACAAGTCTGCTGCGATATGGATCTGGTCTGGAGTGTTCTCAGACTCCTTTGAGCTTCTTGAAGTGAGTGCCACTTTGTATCCCTTCTCTTTGAGTGCCTGCGCAACGTGGTGGCCAATGTTTGGGCCTGCGCCAAGGATGAGGGCAACTTTAGCGGCTGAAGTCATAGCGATATCTTGTAGCCCAGTAGTTTGTGTAGTCTGTGTTATCCGCGTATCAAAGACGCATTCTCATGTTGACTTTATAGGCGTGTTTGGGGAGTGTCGGTTGTCGGCCTTAGGGTTGTAGGGCGCTTACAAAAGCGTAGCTGATAAATGAAGTCGACCTACTAACTGAAAGCGTACACGGACGAATCAGCACCAACACAAACAGGCACTGCAGACGTTGTACTGACTAATTCATGTGCCAGTAGATGCTTACCACAAAACATGATTGGTATAGTAGGATAGATTCAGACCAAACTAGGAAAGTGGTGAGATTGTCTAAAATATGCAGCCTAGTTCAATCTGGCAAGCCACGCCACTCAGAAACCACATCGTTACATAGTCTTTCTACCATTCTCTTGGTCCTCTCAGCAAGGACTTCCTACGAACCAGAGTATACATTGGTAAGAATATTGTCCAGCTTGAGTCGTGCAAAATGGTTTCTACTCCCAGGGATCTATGACTAATTTGAGGCCAGTTACGCCTTGCTCAATCCTCTTGAAAGCCTTGTCAAGGCCTGATAAACCACCATCTACCTTTTCAACGGGAAGAGCAACAATATAGCCTTGCAACAATCCCTTCGGAATATATGTTTCAACTACCCATCTTTGTAATTCGCGATTTTCCTCCTCGTACAAAGATTCAGACCAGGGTTCAAACAAACGCTCAACATTGTCTGGAAGAAGCTGAGACCCAGGCTGCACAGTGTATAGCTTTCCACCACCCTGTGCGGCAAGCACCTGCGCAGTGATGGGAATCGTTGCTGACGTGGAGATCATGTCGACTATTACATCGTAAGGTCCTTGTGTCAAAAGTGCGTCCAGAATCTTATTTTGGTCCAGCGTATGATCTACTACAACAGTAGCGCCTAACTGCGATACGAATGTGACGTTTTGTGGCGAAGACGTAGTCACCACCTCATATCCGGCTTGGAATAGATACTGGACTGCAAGGGAGCCAAAACTTGAGGATCCGCCGTAGATTAAGATTTTGAGGCTCTTTCGAGGCTTTATTATGGTGCTGTCCAGCCCAGGTCTCTCAAGACCCAGTCTCCCTGTAAACAAGCCAACTACGCAGGTCAAGTTCATCATCAGACTAGCAGGTATAGCGAGGTCGATCTCAGGTGGAATCTTGCTGACCATCACATCATCCACAACCACGTATCTTTGATAAGCAGAATATTGGTCTCCTTTGAAGCCAACCCTCTTCGAAACTACAACTCTTTCGCCGACACGAGGGCTTGTAACTTCGGAGCCCACTGAGTGGACTACGCCACCAAAAGTGGAGCCAATGATGGAGGGGTACTTGGTTGGGATTGCATCGTAGCGCGCAATTTTATACTCGATGGCGTTCAAGGCGATGATTTCGTTTCTGACAAGAATTTCAGTAGGACCAGGGTGGTATGTGTCGACTTCATTGACTTGGAAGGGCGCCCTTGCGGCAGGTAAAAAGGCAGCAAGATTGGACATGGTCGGTAAATGCAATATCATACATGAGTTAGCGATTATGGGATGTAGCAGCGTGCATCTACAGTTCTGTAGCAAATTCGACATCCCAAGCCTGCTGTGTAATCAAGGAACGGAATTGAACCGCACGGCTTCGTAAGCATCTACATGGTTGTAACGAAGGTGTATACATATCAAATTCCAATGTAAATTTTTGCATATAGATTTAGAGACTTATAGCAGAGCTTTCTATCCAATACTTTTAGGGAAGGAATTAACAAGTTGTCTAGTAACATGTCGTCTCAACCAACCGGATCAGAGGTGAAGGAAGTCAAATTCTTATAATCAGCCAGGATATCGTGATCTGCTGAAATCCTGTTAATCAAGGACTCTAGAACCAACTATCAATAGCATGAAGAAGGGCGAAGAGGGTTTGAGTCTTGAGGAATGTCTTAGTTAATGCCTTCAAGCTCCGTGAGAGTCTCCATTAAGTCGGAAAGTTAGTATCTAACAAATCTTTCCCTATGACGTGTGCCCACGCTAAAGAAGATGCGAAATCCGTTGACCAACGTTACTAGCCTGCAGGAACCCCTAGGACAGCTCTACAATCCTTGCACTAAGCTCCGCTAGGAGACACTTCCGCTCATCTTGTTTGGCTAATTGAATCACCTTTTTCGCAGCATACCGGCCAAGTAGGAAAACTAAAGCGGTAGAGAGGCATGGCAATTGATATAGAAAGATAAGACACCGGATCGCTCTGCAGCTAGAGCTTTAATATATCGAGGACAATTTTTCCCCCTTACTAAACTACAATGAATTATTGCACTGCAGTAGGCTCACATAACCCATGATATATTATAGCATTTACAGTTGTCATGGATGTCCAAAGTGAAATATGGAGCGAGCGAATCAATATACTTTTGAGTATCGCCATCGGAGCGTTAGAGTAATTATGTGTGAGTTTGTGAAGTTCGCACTATAATTGGCCATAGATACTTCCAGCTTTGATATTTAAGTATTGGTAGCCCGGGGCTCCGATGCTAGTCTACTAGGTATCGGGGACCATCGGGAATCGAACTTCGGTAGGAGCTTGACTCGGTTATTTCGTCGGGGGTTTCGAGAAAATTTCAATCAAAGATCACCTGAAGGTACACAATGACCAAAAGAAATAGAGATCCGTGGTAGTCTCATTAGCTTTTAGCTGGTGGTTGCCGGCACCGAAATCACGGCTATAGCCGCTTACCACGCAGAGGCTCCCGTCGAAAATCCGGGATTTTCGGTCTTCAGTTCTAGTAAAACTTTAAACGCCGATTGTTTGCCGATAGTTAGTCTGAGTATCGGCTTCTACATATTGCAGAGCGAACGCACTTCGTATGGCACATCTACCATCTGGCATCCAATATATGGCAGGTAGGGGAAATGACGACCTTAGTTCGATTGAGCAGTTATTAATCAAAGTGCAGCAATTTGAATTAATTGTTAACTAAGTTGAGACTTTAGCACTGTCTGAAATGCATAAGGCAGCATGTCCAACATTACAAGAGCTTCCGGCCGAGTTGAGGCTGAAGATTTATGAACACATATCCCCTCCCATCAGCTTGAGTCTAGCGGAATGTCAAGGCCTCTTTATTTCTTGTAAAAAGATTCATCATGAAATGAAATACGAAATAGTACGAAACATGGCGCGGTATACAGAATGCATCAAAACCGACTGGGCAAGGATCCACCACACATCTCTGCAAATCTCTACGCCGATATCTACGAATTCGATGCAAAAAGTCACTGTGCTTATTCCAAACTCATACTTCCGTGCTCGAAGAAATCGTTTTCGAGGAGCACGAACATTCCCCACGGCGCTCCTATCTCTCCTGCGACTGAGCATCTCACAGCTTACTATCGGGCGTTTCGAAGACGAACAAAACACGGACTGCGCCGCCGCATTGATTACAGAACAGTCTCTCTCGGATTTTATGCGGGATATCATGGACCTCATGGAAGTTTCGAAGCCTCGGAGAACGCTTGCCTTGGATGACGGTACGAAACATACAATATCTGAGAACACGGCTATCGGTAGAATAGTGTTTGAATGGGGACTTTTCGACGACACTTTCTCAGAACAAGATCTCATCTTGCCATACTATGCTGGAGATCATGCGTCAGATAGGACTGTTGAGTTAACTAGAGATCCCACCTGTGGAAGGGCAACGGGAGCAACATGGACGCGGCGACCATACACGTGGTATGGTTGCCTAGTGTCTGAATGTTGGAAAGAAGCGCAACCTATTACTCCAAAATAGAAAGCAGGAGAAGAATAGATATCTCTGAGATGCTCTATGCAGGTGGCACTTGCATTTTGTTCTGTTCAGAATTAAAACATTATTTGCGGGAAGCTGTCATGTAGCAAAATATACTTCAAACATGCATGCCACAGTTTTTCTTGCGAGTGTGCCCAAAGTATGTAGTCGTCTCATCAGCTGGCTGCTGCATGTCACCGCGGCTTTAGCGGCATTCCGATTCCGTGGTTTCGGCGCTCAAACGACATCTGTCTCCTCGCACTCGGACGTGGATGGTGATGAAAGCAATCCAATGTGGGATGATAGCGATCTACAAGGGTTGTCCCTGCCCCTCGGAACAGCGGCGAGGCTCCAGACAGGCTGTGTACGTTTTCAGGAGGCTATTGGCTGCCCCTTGCGTGGGCCAGTACCTGCGCAAATGGCTCTCCGCCGGAACGCATGAACTGATCGAGGATCTTCAGGACAGGGCGCAGAACAATGATCGACATCAGCAAAACGCTAGCCTCGTACAGCAGCCGAAAGAAAGGAGTTATGTTCATCGTAATAATAAAACCATGTCCTGCATTATTGTTCTTTACACTACGAACGGTGAGAAATGCCCCTGTCTTTTCGTTGTGATTACTTGCGTAGAGAAAGCTAGTTACACATGATGCATGTACGTAAGATACGAGGCGGTGGAAATTGACCGCGCGTTAGCGCTGGAAGGTTTGCGGGGAAGAGTCCAGATTGTGGCTGATCAGCATTTTACCGCATCCCCAAGATGCTGGGACGCGAGCGCAGAGATGCAGACCTCAGTTAGGACCAACAAGCAGCATCGTTTGTGTCTTGGATGGGGCATGCGCGAAATATTGCCTCGTGGCGATCTGAATCGATCTGGTTCCGAAGATCTGCGTTTCTTCACGCTGCTGGGAAAGGCGTTCTGGATAAAGCACTAATCCCTGTTTGCATACTTCGCTAAGCCATGCTACATATTCAAGACGGCTTGAGAGGCACAAGAGGTATCACTGTCCAGCGCAAAGTTACACTTTACACAATACATCCATTCCCAAAATCCTCTTTTCAATTCCACCTTTGCACGGCTTATGGCCACTGCAGACATAACACGTGAAGCATGAACACACAGCTCTTCGCCGCTGGAAAAAACCAAAGCACGCAGGTCAATGGCGTCAAAACTCTAAAGCGTCCCCCCGGCGCTATTAAGACCGGCCACGGCTGTATTCCCGTAACCGTCGATCCTAGCGCGCGTCAGCCGGCCTCTGGGTCACGACAGGCACTCGTCGCATCCCCCGAGGCATTGTGCCTGTCAAGTCTTCTTCTCTGAGACTTCCATGAAACCCGGGCCACAAATGGAGCCCATGACCCTTCTTCTGTAATACAAGAGCAAAACGTCTGCACTTGGACATTTTGGAAATTTCATATCACAGAACCATCATGGTCTCTGAGCGGGGAAAGTTGGCTCTTTCGGCCTCGAGTGTCTTCACTGCACTTGCAACCATGGTCGTGTTGCTTCGGCTATATACACGCTTTTTCATTGTTCGAGTGTTCCCTGTTGAAGAATACCTGATTGCTTTAGCAATGGTATGATACATGATGCCCAGTAATGAAGACGTATGCTGACTTCTTAGCTCTGCTCAATTGGCTTGACAATTTGCATTGGCGTCCGTATGTGCTTCGATTATGCTAATGGAGTTTCCTTTCTTACGACCCTATAGAAGCAAATTATGGCATGGGACAGAGTATGGCCGATGTACACCCCCAGGACGTACCACGGTTCCTGAAGGTATTGATTCGATTATCTCTCCTCTTCAAAGCTAACAAGTCCAGGCGTTTTGGGCCAGCCTTATAGTCTACTACCTCTCACTTGGTCTAACAAAAACATCCATTATCCTACAATACCTCCGCGTGTTTCCTGTTGTTCGGGCCAAAATCGCCTGCTGGACCGTTCTTTCTATAGTGGTCGGCTACACCATATGGACGATATGTGGCTCAATATTCGCCTGTGTTCCGATCCAGGCTTTCTGGACGAAACAAGAGGGCGCGAAATGCTTGAACCAATACATCATGTGGTTCACCAATGCCGCCGTTAACATATGTACCGATTTCATCATCATCGTGCTTCCCATGCCTGTGATAAAGAACTTGCATCTTGCTCGCCGTCAAAAGCTGGCACTCGCTGGCATTTTCGCTATCGGTGGATTGTAAGTGGTCTTTCTACGATAACTCAACGAGAGAAAAGGCTTACTCAGTTCCCGCAGCGTCTGCCTTGTTTCCATTCTTCGCTTGCATTCTCTCACCGTAATATCCGACTCCCCCGACCCGATGCGCGATAATCCTCCCGCTGCAACATGGTCATCCGTCGAAACGAACGTTGGAATCATGTGTTCGTGCCTTCCGTGTCTGCGACCTCTCGTCGTTCGGTATTTCCCTAGCATTTTTGCATCGAGTCAGAAAACCAGCGGCGTACCTCGTCGCAGTCGCGCCATATACGTACGACAAGAAGAGCCGGGTACCGTGCTGGCCCATGTTGAATCAAGACATAAGGGAGTTGAGAGTAGGGTTGATTACGAGGAAGAGGAGGTGACATGGGATGATAAACGGAACATTCATGTGATGACTGAGGTTAGGATTAAGGTGGACAAGAAAGGAGACGAAGCAGAAGAAGGAAGTACGCTTAACAGGAACCCTAGCGGCAGTTCGGACTCGCTGGTCAAAGACCCTGCTTCCATGTTTTAACCACATTAAAATTACAAGTGGACTGCCACGGGGGTTGAGAACCGATTTGTTGGCCTATGACCTAAAATATTCATCATTTTTCAACATTCGCACCTGAAGGGCATAGAGCCCAGGACAGTCGTATCCTCATCATGCAGCCATGTAGGTGAGCTTAGTCTCTACATTCCTCCCGTCCACCTTAATGCCCACATCCTTGGCTGAATATCCTGTCCATCGGACCTCTAGCTCGATTTTCTCACCTGGCCATAACGACACATAATTGTCGCTCCAAATAACAGGTAGAACATCGTTGCCATTACCATCAACAAGATTCAAGCGCACAAATACCGCAGGCACTTTGCTCTGGTTTTCCAAGACAACTCTTCCGCCGCTACTCGCTTTTATCGACAATTCTGCCGTTTTGAGCTTGCTGAGTGCTGTAAAGTCTGAGTAATTAGTGACAGGAGTGTGGTACCAAGTCGACGAATCCCAGTCGAGGGTGTCCAAACGAGAGCTCAGCCAGTAAACATTTCGTGAAAGTGTTCGTGAACTATCATTCAAAACAAGCTTCAGCAGAGCCACGTCTTTAATGTTGTCAATCCCTGGAACCTCGGAAATCTGCTTACTCGTATTCGGTATTGTGGTAGCTGAGACGGTTCTCTTGGCCAACACCTTGCCATCCAGACCCAGAAGCTCGATTTCAACAGTCCTAGAACCTTTCTTATCCAAGGATCGATTGATCAAATGCACGGTTCTTGACTTGTAGTTGTATACAGCGTGCTCAGCTCGACTGCAGCCGACTTTTGCACCGAAGTATGAGCCAGCCGGATGTAAATAATAGTCGAAAAGATTCCAATGTAGAGAAGGCCAAGCATTGTTCAGCATCCAGTATATAAGCCCTAACGCTGGCCTTTTCGCATTCCAGTTTGCTGTGTAGGCTTCATATTGTGCGCGCGTAGCCTCATAATCCATCATCTGTGCCTTTAACAAATAATCAGAAAGTGACGATGGAGCACCATAGCGCGCCCATAGTGCCTTGTTGTAGATTTCGCGGGTATAGAATGAGGACACGTTCGTGCTCATGTGATATAGTCCCTTGTTAGGATTCTTCCATAAATCATCTTGGTCGGCGGACGATAGGAACTTCTTCAACGAGCTGATTTCAGGCGTGCCAACACCAGCACCAAGTTCAGAGCCAAAACCAAACGCAGCCCCCAGTTGATCCCCATACCAATAGTTTGGTGGGACCCAATCGTATGGACCGTCCATTTTCATGCCTCCGTTGCCCAAGAGTTCTGGATAGCCTCTTTGACTCGCCGACGCAATAACAGGAACGTCCCAGTCGAAAGATCTCAGCGCATCGACGTATATTTTAACAGCACGATCATCTGGCCAAAAATCCGAGCCTACAAGGAAAGCGAGCATGGAAGGGTGATGCTGCATCATCTCTGCCTCGTGGCGCATCGACATGTTTGCGATGGCGTAATCGGCATCATCCCATTTCTTTCCTGATCCTTCATCGTTGTATGTCCAGCCTTCCCACTTATCGCAACACTCCCAACCTGCCATTACCATGACACCCATCTCATCCGCGATTTCGTACAAGCGTGGGTGCTCTTGCTTTCCTTCGAGGCGCACAGTATTCAGACCCATGTCGAGGACATACTGGAACTGTTCACGGAGCTTGTTCTCATCGAAACGGAGAAAGATGTCGGATGTGTAACCCCCGCCGAGGACTTGAAAGGGCTTTCCATTGATGGAGAACATAGTATCGTTGTACGCATTCAAGGACGATGTAACAGTGCGGATACCGAAGCGAATCTTAGGCGTAGAGTCCGAAAGGCCGGCATCGGTACGTGCTGTACACGAAGCACTGTAGAGAGGCTGTTCGCCCCATTGTTTCGGCCACCAGATTTCTGGATTTTTTACCTTTATCTCCAAGGACACCTTGCTCTGACCTTTGCTACCTATGTTGAAGTCCTTTTTTGGAGAGTCGACCGAATTTCCTTTTGAGTCTAGCACTTCGCATGTTATTCCACCCTTAACGCTGCTTGATGCCCAATTTTTTAGGTCTAATTTGATGCTGGTCTTTCTACCAAGATCTGTTTGAACTCTTGGAAGAGAAATAATAGAAAGCTGGCCTGTTTCTTTGATCTCGATCTCGCGCCAAACACCGGTCCCGTTATCGGGCGGATAAGGATTCCAATCCACGAAGCCCAGTGCAAAATCTTGGTTGTAGTCTGTAGGATACACCTTCACTAGCAAGATATTGCTCCCCTGCTTGACAGCTGAGCTAACATCGAAGATCAGGCCGCCATATGCACCAGCCTGGATATTTTTGTCGGCCACTAATTTGCCGTTGAAGTATATGTCTGCTCTTGATGAAATGCCATTGGTTTTCAGCTGGAACCGGGAATTGGGCTTGCTTTCGAGCTCGAACTCCGAACGATAGAACCAAGGCACCTGAAATTGCGCATGGTCAATTTTGTCTAGGTTGTTCGAATAAAAGAGTTCTGAGTCTTTGTACACGTTGTTTGCAAGCAGAGTCGACATTAATGTAGCTTTGGGACCAATGCTGTACCAACTAGACACGTCAACGCCGGGCAAAGCAAGCTCCGCGGCATCGCTCCCGGCTCGAGCAGAAGATTGTACTTTCCATTTGGGTATGGTGGTATATTGCCCAAGCGAGGAGCCCAAAACTGCCGTGGCGGCTTGGAAAAAAGCGGATGTGGCTAGAAGCGAGATCAAAGTCGGTGTAAGCCCCATAGCGAACGGCCCAGACTGTATCCCCGTGCGGAAGAAGAAAGTCGGAAGGCTAATTGGAACATTAAGTACTCGTTAAAAGCACCATAGCACTAACTTTGACGAATTAGGAAGCTTCCCAGCGATCTTCCTTGACATTGATCCAGCTGCAGTGTAACCCTGACACGTGACAGACTTGGGGCTTGAGCTGTGCCCGGATTCGCTGTGCCCTAATTCCTTGGAAGAGCCGTGTGCATATGAGAAACGTAATTGAAAGACGGAGAGAAGGCTTTTAAGGTGACCTCAAGGCCAGTTTTACCATAAGACTCACCATGTTTGTGAGACGTCGTAGATGGATGGGCCTAGGTACACCTTGAATCCCTCTCGTTGTCTGAAATTAGCCATGTTGGCCATCCATGTTCATTTTTTATTTCAGAGAATGCGGAACGGTAAATAGTAGGATAGAGATAGTGAGGGAATGGTAATGCATCGTGAAAGTGCATCAGTTAGCTATTCGTTACTCAACACGAGCACATCACCGTCTAACCTATAACTTCCAGCCCCTCTTCTTCGCAAGTGCAGTCTCCTGCCTCACAGCCAAATCTGCTATAATTTCCTCGCTTCCACCACCCACCACCATCATTCTTAAGTCTCTACTCATTTGCTCCACAACGGCTCCGGGCCCGCCTTTTTGATATCCAGCGCCGCCGAAAATCTGTTGTGCCTCGCGGTTAGCCATCTCCAAGATTCTTCCACCGTGAACCTTGGAAAGTGCAATCTGCCCTGCAATATCTGGGTCTTGCCAACCCAGTGGTGATTGTTGAATGTGGTACGCGATCTGCTCTAGCCATGCCCAGTGGCTCTCAACGTAGCGACCCATGGTTGCGAGCTTATGTGCGATGATCTGATTTGAGATGAGTGGTTTGCCAAAGGTGTGCCTCTTAGTAGCATATTCAAACGAGTGAGAAAGGCATGTGCGCGCTTTGCGATTGCAACCGACAGCCATGATGAAGCGCTCCTTGTTAAAATTTTTCATAATGATTCGAAAGCCTTGGTTCTCGCCACCGATGAGATTAGCAGTAGGTACATGAACATTGTCCAGCTCAACGAAGCTGGCACCGCCAGCTTTCTGACCACTATTCGGAATACGGCGATGCGAGAAGCCCTTTGTATTGGTGGGAATAACGAGAACAGAGAGGCCTGCCATCCCAGGACCCCCCGTACGGACAGCTGTTGTCATATGTGTCGCCCAGGGCATGCCAGTGATCCACTTCTTGTATCCGTTGACGACGTAGAACTTGCCATCTGGTGTCTTTTCAGCTGTAGTCTGTATGTTTGCGACATCGGACTGAAACACATTAGCCGCAATCATACACTCAGAATGACAATACCTACACCCCCACTAGGTTCTGTGATACCGAGACAGAAACTCGTTTCCCATGTAAACAACCCAGGCAGCCACTTCCTTTTCTGCTCTTCAGTGCCATAGGCTATGATTGGTGGCACACCAATCACGCTACCGCCGCTCAGCGCTATTCCAACACCTCCTTCAACCCGACTATCCTCATCTACCATGATCATCAAATGGAAGATATCCATATCTTGCACCGGTATTCCAGCTGGGCCAGGCACGTCCTTGGGCCTGTATGGCTCTGGCACATCCGCAAACGCGTATCCCGAACGCGCATGTTCCAGCCGTACATTCTCTGGTGCCTCTCCTTTCTCTTCCCATTCCAGCATATAGGGCCTGATCTTTTCGTCGACGTAGATCCGTAGTGCGTTGCGCAATTGCTTGTGGGAATCATTATAGTATGGTGAGGCGAGCGAGCTGTACCAGGAAGGCTCAGCCCATGGTCCAAGGTTGCCGAATGTTTCCTTATGGGCATGCATTATGGAAGGATATTTTTTAGGTGTCGCCGTTGCATCAGGAATGAGTCGAGAGACATGGTGCTACACCCGAATGAAGCGGATAAGGTGAGCTGCTGAAGGATGCCAATGCCGCGGTTCACTTGAAAACAACACGAGTCAGCGCCGTTGCGGGGTCGCGACTGTCTGTGCCGTGACCCTGGATTTCTTGGCCAAATTCACGCCCTATCTCGACATCGTTTCGGGAAGTTGTCTCACCCAGGATCTAGTTGGGAATATTGCATATTTAATTGACTGTCGGAAGCCCCCCCCCCAACTGCTAAATGAACCTTTTACGCTGGCCACTTCGCACTCACAGCAGACATCTGTGCCGAGGTAACGGGCAGTACGCTTCCATGCCTCAGATTTGACGGGAAATTTGTTCTCGAGCTTGCTGTCCACTTGCCTCCTCTAACATCAGTGCTCTCGTACGGATGGTATCCGTCACTTCCATAAAAGTCTAGCAAAAGATGCGCCTTCCCATCAACCTGGTTATCCCAATAGACAGCCGGTCCCTCTACGCTAGATGCGATGATCGCTGAGGCACCGCCTGGACGTGTCCACGTACCGAACAAACCGGTAGTGCTGATCTCAGTGAAGACGGTTTTTGCAGTCTCGTCCTTCAAAAAACGGGCATATGCATTGTTGCCAAGAGAAAGAAGATCGATGTCGATGATGTTCGTCGGGCTGTAGTTGATGTAGTCTTTGGGGCTAGTGAATGATTTGAAGTCGGATGTATATGCCGTGCGGATGCGAATCGCAGATGGGTTTCCAGTATGGTTGGGATCGCTGGTGGAATAGAATTTGGATGCCCAGAATACGGCGTATTGCGACTTGGAAGCATCCCAGATCGCAGCGGGGGCCCACACCATACCCGCTGTAGCATCCTCGACGATGACAAGGCGTTCGTTCGTCCAATTCACAAGATCTGTGCTTTCCCAAACAAAGATCCCTCTACTGCCCTTACGCTGCGAAGCGTCCCATGTGGTCTTTGAAATATCCAGGTCCGTGCCAATGATATACCATTTCTTACCAGTTTCAGCACCCCCACCCGCAATGATAGACGGATCGCGCACACCCTTTGTACCTTTGGTGGGATTGATCACTGGATTCCCTTTATTCAAAGCCTTCATGTTAAGCGCATTGTTGCCATTTGAAGTGTAAAAGTATACGGAGGGCTTGTCACCAAGGAAGAAAACACCCAAATAGCCAGTCAGAGATGGATCAGCGCGCCGTGCAATGCCGTGCGAAAAGTCCAGAGATTGAGGAGATTGGATAGGCGTCGAGGCGACCGTAGAGAGAAGCGCAGAAAGTAATAGTAGAAACCGCATTTTGGATACTAGAGCACAACTTCTGAATTTCATGCAGCATGGGCAATACCTCCTTTAAACTACAACTCACTTCTGGTACAGACACTGGATCGCCACCATGTCCAATGCTCTAATAGGAGCAAAAATCCCAAAGAGCCGTTGCCTTAATTGACGTACATAGCCAAGGTTGCATGGTCGCGGAAGACACACTTGACCATTGGTCCGTGGCTAAAGGGTCACATGTATACTGTATATATTGAAGTTCGCGGGGCCGATTGGTGGATTTCGACACTCCCTTAGCTAGTACTTGGAAACGTAGCGGGGCCGTGTATTGTGCCGAGAACACGTTCGAGTGCCGGGATGACTTACACCCTGTTGAACCTGAATTTCAGTACTTGGCATGGTGTGGTCCGAACAGCGCCTTGTTCCAAACAGCCATGTAAATAATACTCTCCCAATGCTCAATCATCGTCGCTGTCATAGCCGGCAAGAAAAGTGGTTGGTTTCGCCGGTTCCGCCGCCTTCGATGAGGATAATGCTGGCACTGGAAATTTCTTCTTTATACCCAATGCAGCACTGTAATCCTTCTTCTCTTTTGATTTCTTTTGAAAAACGGGAACTGGGACTTCGGTAGCTGCGTTATCGACCTCGTTGTCCATATCCTCGTCAATGACTTCTTCGCCAAGGTCAAGCATGCTTTGCTTCTCAAAAGCTTTTCTTGCCGCCTCCGCATCCTCCTCGTCTTGTCTTTGTCGCAACTCATCAACATTCTCCACAGGACCGTCGGCCTCTTTGCCTTCCTTGGATGCTCGCTCAATGCGTGCGTTCCTGGCTCGTATAGAGTCCAGCGCATCAGAGATTTCCATTTCCTTTTTGGCATCGATCACCTTTGATTCGAGGTCTCCCATGACATCCCTCTCAGCTTCTTCCCTCTCGAGCCTGTCCAACCTCTCCTCCTCTGTCTCCTCAGCGAGCTTTGCCTTTCTCCAAACCTCGAAATTCCGTTTAGCACCACTCTCAACTTCGTAGTCCATATGTTTGGGGTCTGTTTTGAAGGAGATGCTTGCTGAGCAACGAGAGCATCGGATCCAGAAGCGATATATGGTGATGTTGTAATACTTTTCCATCGAGTCTTCCTTCTGTGCATTGAATTTCCTCGCTTTTGGTATCCATTCGCCGCACGTCAGGCACTGCACGCTGCAAGGCATCATAAGACGAACGGTCTGGCGCTTTGGTCCGGCATCTTTGGGTCGCTTTGTTCTTTTTAGAAGGGAAGGATCGAACGACGGGTCGTAGTACTTCTGGAGCACTTTGCGTTCAGACATAGTAGATTATTGAGAACGTAGGCGGCGGCGGATGTGACGGTTTTGTTGAAATAAATCTAGAAACAGCCTCTTGATGGAGATTCCCGAAAGCTAAGCAGCAGCCGTGAACAGAGTTAATCGTGGTTATGTAGGAGGTATGGGGCAAGACCCGCGGAGCCGAGAGAACGGGAGAAGGCGCAGATTACTAAGTAGCTTGCCCCGCGTGGGCACGTGCGGCCGCGGCGCGACACCCTAGCCAACTGGGCAGACGCCAAACACTAATCTCGTCCGCATCAACACAAATCGCCTTTAGTCCACCGTGAACATGGAGAGGTTCCTACGAGATTGGCGCAGGGAAGCCGTGAATAGGCACCAGTATGATACGGCGATATTCGTAGCAGACAAGCTCCTCGCACTCACAGGTACGACCACGCCGTCCGCCGCAGCAGTTATGTACTTACAATAATCTAGGTGATGCAAACGATGCGTTCTGGCTCGCCCAAGCCCACTTCAGCGCCGGAAACTACAGCCGCGCTCAGGCCTTCTTGACTCGTAGCAATCTGACTGAGAAGAATGCCCACTGTCGCTATCTTGCCGCCCATTGTTCAATCAAGCTGGGCAAGACAGAGGAGGCACTGGCAATTCTGGGCGATAAGAACCCAATGCACCTCGTGGCCGCTTCTGGAAGCGCCCGCCAGAAGATGCGACATGTCGATGTCCATGCTCGACCTGGCGCTCGTCACAACAAGACTGCGCCGCACGCCGAGCGGGTGCCCACAAGCGAAGAGCGAGACAGGGAGGATTCGGACACGATACGCTCGGAGGCAGCCATGTGCTACCTGCGTGGAGTGTGCTTTGCAAAACAGAACTCGTTCGACTTGGCCAAAGAGTGCTACAAGACAGCCTGTCAGATCGACGTTCAGTGCTTCGAAGCCTTCGAAGCCCTTATGGCAAACGCCCTGATGTCGCCTGACGAGGAATGGACCTTCCTGGAGTCCCTCGATTTTGATGCCGTGACTGTCCCTAATGACTCATCATTGTCGCAGGAAGCTGCCCAGTTCACCAAATCTTTATACACAACACGCTTATCCAAGTATTCAGATCCATCTAAGTTCAAAAACGCACTCGAGCAGCTGAGTACTCACTATAAGCTTGCTGACAATCCGGACATCATTCTTGCGAAAGCCGATCAGATGTACACCGAGTGCCGCTTCCGCCAGGCTCTCGAACTTACCTCTTCTGTTCTTAGAGACGACAAATACAACTTCGCCGTTCTCCCTATACATCTTGCATCCCTATATGAGCTGGGTCAAAAGAATGCCTTGTTTCTGCTTGCCCACGAGCTTACCGACGCACATCCAAGTGAAGCTTGTACATGGCATGCTGTAGGTATCTATTACCTGGCCACGCACCGCATTGCTGAAGCGCGGAGGTATTTCTCCAAGGCTTCAGTTATAAATCCTCACTTCGGTCCGGCTTGGGTAGGCTTTGCACATACATTTGCAGCAGAGGGAGAGTCAGACCAGGCTATTGCTTCCTATTCGACTGTAGCTCGCTTATTTCAAGGTTCTCATCTCCCACAGCTCTTTCTTGGTATGCAAAACTTGCAATTGAATAATATGGCTCTCGCAAAGCAATATCTCGACAGTGCATATCAGCTCTGCTCTGTAGATCCGCTGCTGTTAAACGAGATGGGGGCCGTGTACTATCATGAAGACCACCTGGCGGAGGCTATTTCTGTGTTCTACAACGCCCTGTCTCTTAGCCAGAATATGGAATCCGATCCAGATTTCGTCTTGCCTATCAGAACAAACCTTGGGCATGCCCTTCGTCGTGCTGGCCGCCTAGAAGAAGCACTAGATGAATTTGAACAGGTTCTTCGTCACGGTGTGAAGGATGCCGGCGTTTTTTCTGCAAAGGGTCTCGTACTCCTTGAGCTCTCCCGTACCTGGGAAGCCGTTATTGCCTTCCACGAAGCTCTAGTTGTTGCTCCACAAGATCCTATGGCCACTGATCTGCTGAACCGTGCTCTCGAAGCCAACGAAGAGGAACCTGACCTGCCGGCCGTAGAGGGCATTGATACCGAGTTGTGTTTGGCTAGAAATAATACTGACGGAGAAATAGAAGAGATGGATCGTCTCCTGGGCGATAAATTACGAGAAATACAGCAGAACAAAGTAGCTGGAAGGGGACGAAGGAGACAAAACATGCCAGCAGAGGATTTAAGTGCACTGGAAGAGAGCATGCTTGTCGATTCGGACGGTTAGACCTCGTGCGTAGTCGGACTTCGATCAGTTTGCTGGTATGTCTTTGTGATGGTTTGGATATTAGCAGGTGGGTGGCGTTTTGAGTATGGTGGATGCATGGGCTTCGGATAGAAGGCTAGGCGCATCAGCATAGCAGGGCTTTGTAGTTCCGCTTACGGACTGAGGGTTTACAGTTGCAACCAAAAGTGTTTGACAGTAGGAGCAAGCGCATGTCAGAAGTCTCATGACCTGAATAAGGAGATGTGGCTCAATACACAGTTTTGAAACTGACTCATTCAATCTTTCCATTTTATGGCGCGTGCATGCTGAAACGCTTCAAAGAAGCAGATTCAAGTGATGCGTATCTGAATGATAAGCAAGTTTTTCTATGATTTTGATGTAACACTTCTGCAGCACGGCATCAACGATAGAAAGCATAAACAGCCAAAACAGAATATTAAACGCGTCTAAGCGATTGTGCTCGGGTATTGACGCTGATGAATGTTCGTTGCTAAACTACATTCTGCTTGTCACTAGCTTCCTCGACGCTATTCTCCCTCAAGACCTGTACATTCACTTTCTCCAATGGATCCTCGTTGGTCTCTTTCTTCTTGTACAGCTGCCTGCTAACATGCCCGGTTAGGTATTGATCAAAATCCCTCAAAGATGCAGAGGCAATGATTGCCAGTCCACCTAGGGCGACTGCAAAGTAGTAGACATAGGCGTATGACTTAGAATAAGCGGACGAGACGGCGATGTTTGTTGTGCGCAGGATATCCGGCGTCATGCCATCGACTTCAAGCAGTGCAGTCTGAGTGCCCATACCCACGGCGGCCATGAGAGAGGGCAGAGAGGATTGCGGAAGTCCCGCAGAAGTTACGGCAGGCGGGACGATTGAGGACAGGTAACCAGGAACTTTATTGGTGTACACGGCAATGAAGGCAGCGGTAAAAATGGAACCGAAAATCGTGCGAGACGCAGAGATTACGGCTGAACTTCTTGTTAGTGAAGATAGCTGTTTTTTTTATGGGATGGTGCTTACAGAACGCTACGCCCAGATCCTGGTCAGACACGACGTACTGTACCATGATTGCGGCAATGACTTCTCCCCAGCCGATCGTGAGACCGCCGAGGAAGCTGAATGCGATGGCCTGGCTTTTCTTATCGACGGTGATACTCGCGCATGCGCCTAAGAATGCAGTCATCCAGATGCTGCTTACAAGGATCTGCCAGCGGATGTGCTTTACAAAGTGCATGAGAGGACCAAAGAGAACGATGCCTCCCCACAGACCAAACGCTGCAGTGGTAGATAGCCATGCGGATTCTTGCCAGGATGATACAGTTGAGCCGAAGATGTACGTCACTTGCTGTGGCCACATGACGAACAAGGCGATGTTCATGACACCATAAGTTGCGGAAATGATCTCCAGACAGGTGAAGCCACGCAGATCGCGGAAGAAGCGCATGGGGATAATGGGCTGGGCTGGGGTTAAGAATACCTCATAAAGAATGAATATTACCATCGCAGCAGCGCCCGAGATGAGAAGGCCTAGGATCTTAGGTGAGTTCCAAGGGACAGCAAGACCACCCCAAGAAATACCCAGCAAAAAGAGGGTAAGCCCTGCAACGAGAAAAAAGACACCGATGAAATCAATCTTCTTGAGCTCTTCAATCTTGCTGGACTTCTTTCCATGAAGCTGGACATAGGATGGCGGATGGTAGAAGAAGAACCAGAGAAGCATCCCGGGTACTGAGTGATCATTAGTTTCCTAGCGCTCAACCCGGTTTAAATTAAACTCTTACCCATCATCATAATGAAGATGTAATAAATCCATCTCCAATTGGCCAAAATTGCAAGTCTCAAGCCAATGTACGCACCGAATCCCGTGGCGATGACATTAGGCACCACGACGATGGCAGTTCCGATGAACTTGTCTCTATTGCTCATGAGCTCACCAGCAAGTAGTGGGTAGGATGCAGGTACGCCTGAAGCAATACCCATAAGCACTTGAGCACCAATAAGCGTCTCAATGGACTGTGCCGTAGCCGCCACAATACCACCGACGATGGCGAGTACGCACGATGCTAGAGCAAACCCTCTGCGACCAAAGCGGTCCGAGAGGCGGCCAAACAGAAGTAGTGCAATGGGCTGAGAGATTGTCCAGGCAGTAGACACAAGGGCAACATTAGTACTGGGGCCAATATCCTGTAGTATAGCAGAGCTGATAACTGCAGCAGTCGCCTGAAACTGAAAGTATGTAGCCAGAACAACGATGCTGGTACCCGCGAAGCTACCGACTATCCTAGGACTCCTGAAGTATCCATTTGGTAGTAGCATCTTCTCTGTCGCCAGAGCCTGTGACCGGATCTTGTCTGCTTCTTCCGAGTTGAGTGACACAGCAGTAGGCGAAGCATTTCCGGACGAATTGGATGATTTCTCCACCGATGTGGAAGCCTTCTGTTCCACGGCAGTATCTGACATTTTGGTCACAACAAGAATGTGACAAGGAGTCTGGACGAAGAAATAGGAAAAAAACTGAGCGAATGCTTTTACAGCGGGGAACTGATAGATATTCTGAAAACGGATCCTCAATTCTTGATTCGGAAGCGGAATAGCGTTCTACAACGAGTAAGCCAGCTTGCATAAGGTCGAGAGAGCATGCGGCAGCTGGGATTGGGCCTTCCTCTTCGCAGCAGTTCGCCTACTCAATATAACGACGGAGAAGGCCGCTCGCACTGGAGTCAGCTCCATGGAGCGTTTGACCAATGAAGAGAAACGAAGACGAGGCTACTATCAAATGGTCAAGACGCAGCTGTATGCACGGCCCATTGGTGAAAGAGCTGCAGCCAATGATGAGCTGCCATGAAAGTCCACATCTCGGCTACCCCCTGACGTAGTTCCAAACCAGCCGCAGCAGCCCCGAGCAGAATCAGTCTCGCGCCGACCGCAGGCGGCGTTGTTTCTGCGACAAAACGAGAAGAGTCGTCGGATGAAGAAAAGCTACCTAATAACTATTAGCGTTAAGCACAGCGGCTAGTGTTAAAGGAGCGATGCTCATGTCATCTTCTGTTCTTGCACACGCACGTTCCCCATGCGACGCAGGAGACACAAGCATGCAACAATAGCGGGTGTGCGTCGTCGGTAATGCGAGTTTGACAGGTGACAGGTCGTGCAGGTCGTGGGGGTGGAGGACAATGTTGTGGCATTGGACAACAGCAATCCAATGAGCGCAAAGCAAAAAGAAACGAAGGTTACACATGGTGAGGGGCATCAGACTGGTGGATGCATTCTACTATACTGGCCATGCTCCCTGACGCCGCCTATAGGCCCCTCGAGCGTTGTTCTTCGCGCCGGAGCGACTAGAGACTTTCCTTGGCACCACCGGGCTTCGAGGAACTTGAATCCCTTTAGCCCTTCTCCTTTAATTTCTTCCGAGTTGTGGCTACTAGCTGCGGCTGACACGAACCTCTACCTCACGGCCAACCACGATTCCGTCACCAGTTGGCTGGATGGGGCCACTGACTATGTTCTTCTGGCTGTGGTCGTCATCAAAGAATGAATTGCTGTCTTCTAGCGTAGTTCCGCCGTAGACCCGCGTCTCGATACCTTTCTGGCTATCTCTCTGCGGCTGCTGCTTGTGGCTCATACCTTCTTCAAGCTCGAGATAGCGGTCCGATAACTTCGGCTGTCTGCTGCGTTTTCCACTCCCCAGAGTGGACCGGATATTGAGCATCCTCTCGAGCAGTGGGCGAAGGGCAGGGAGGTTGGCTACGATGATTCCCAAACCAATCTCGGCCTGCGCCCACACAGCGACGTCCATGGCATTGTACAAAAAGTCTTTGGTCGCACTCAGATTGACGGTAATCGAGAGCCGGACAATAGGAGCAATCGAAGCGAAGATGCCGAGGCTGAGAAGAGCCATGACAGAGAACTTGATGCGCTTGTCCATTTGTACCTTCCAGAGGAGAGGAATGGGACTGATGATACGGTTAGCATCTGCTTGCTTGGTTCACAAGCTGCGAACTCACATGAGAGCGCAGAACCAATCGGTGAAGATGGAAACAGCGGAGAGCGCGAAGCTGAAGCCTGTGATGTTGCTTTGGGGTTTGCAGTGGCCACCCACTATTTTGTTCGGCTTCCAGTTCATCCTGATTTAGATTCCATCAGTACTATAGTTCCACTGTTTCCACACTAACTAACAACACTTACGCGACAGGAGTACAGTGGAAAAACTCATAAATGGTTGTGGAAGCCATGACAATGAAAACGGCAGCCATGCAGCTGTAGATTGGTACAACGTAGGTCATCTGCTTATTGGCAATTCGAAGGAGCGTGAAGCAGATGGCCCATTTCACAAAGATGGAACATAGGCACCACATCGTTTGCATGATGAACCAAAACTGTATCCATCGTTAGAACAAGCTTCCTTCATCAACTTTGTGCATCACTTACAAACATTGCTGTCTCTTTTTGGTGAGCGGTCAGCTCGGAGTCCCTGAGCCCTCCGCCAGTGAACGCAATCCCTAGCATGCCAGTCGTGGAGATGGCGAAGATAGGCTGCCCATCGTCAACTAGGCACCACTGTGTATTCCATTGTCTTCAACTTACAATTGCCACCAGCATACTCCAGTCATCTGGACCCCATGCTTTCCTGGTGATGCGGACATGAAACCGCAAGCCCCAGGAGATGACATCGAAGACAAGCAGTACGAGGGTACAGACTGCAAGCCCAGGAGCAGTTGCACCGGCCATGATAGTGTTGCAGGGGAACAAGAAAGCTTCAAGCAGTCAAAGAACAAAAGTATAAACAGTCTACTAGCAAGTCAACTGCCACTAAGGAGGTTGTAAAAGAGGGGGATGGTCCTTAGAAATAGGCTCTCCCCATGGCACAGATTACCTACTTGACATGATAATCTGGGTTCCCGATACACCATGGTCCCCAAACCACGGTTCCCAAACCACTGGGATCACAAAAGAAAGCCCCAATAACGGGAAGGGAAGAACCGCGAAATGATTACGGTGATTTGTTTGCTACCCAAGAACTGCTCTGTACTCGCTAGTTTCCCCGGCCGTGCTTTACGGAGCTCGAATAGCCCAACGGCTTGCCTAACGGGTATGCACAGCCAACCTACCCGGTTCCAGTCAAGGGCTTTGATTGAAGAACACAACGAGGATGGCTCACCTGCACCCTCTCCCCAAAGCGGAAACCATGCCTGCTCGCATAAGGATGCCCCATAGTTGGAGTATGCCTTCGAAACCCACCCCTTGGCCTGGTCTCATTTTGACGTTGTGATCACAAGACGGGAACATGGAGCCACATGTGCCGTGGCTCCTCAGTCTGGCACCTGCAGCAGACAGACCCACTACGCCGGTATTATACTGACTTCATGACGCGAGGAGTTCTCGAATAATCCTCCGGCTACAGAGTCTTATCATGAGTATTTTTTCCTAGGGCAGACAGCAGAGAAAGGGTGGTAGTGACCCGCCTTCAAAAAGCAAAAGCACATTAGGCAACAATGACCGTCCCATGGCCTGCAATAATACATCTCATCACCGAGTGATGCGAGTGTCTCCCCCGCTCATCGAAAAGCAACATCAAAGACCCATAATTTCGAGGCAAAGAGCCGAATCCCCCGTTGTGGTCTCACTGTGCTTCCAATTGCAATATTGGAAAGTCGTCTGAGACGAAGTGAGCCGTGTCTCAACATTAGGAAAACGACTCATCCCAAACATGGCCTGGAACAGTGACCATACGGTCCCGAGAGAGCAATCAATACGTTGACTGAGCTGTGCCCCCGCACATGTCGGCGCACCCACACGCCCAATTCGCGTTCCCATCATGCCACCACTTGATG
>Ga0247757_10000019_pt1 | contig 117987 bp, 132 predicted proteins | sample UWRJL126311R4_FD_180929 | JGI IMG/M metagenome (GOLD analysis project Ga0247757, IMG submission 180929) | Plant litter microbial communities from Arlington Agricultural Research Station in Wisconsin, United States - UWRJ-L126-311R-4 | ecosystem: Environmental > Terrestrial > Plant litter >...
CGTGGTCTTCGAGGGTTCGCTGGTGGGCGCCCGTAGCGGTGTCCCAGAGCCGCACCGTCTTGTCGCTCGAAGCCGACGCGAGCGTCCTGCCATCCGGAGAGAAGGCGACCGACCAGACCCGATCGCTGTGGCCTTCGAGGGTTCGCTGGTGGGCGCCCGTGGTGGTGTCCCAGAGCCGCACCGTCTCGTCGCTCGAAGCCGACGCGAGCGTCCTGCCATCCGGAGAGAAGGCGACCGACCAGACCCGATCGCTGTGGCCTTCGAGGGTTCGCTGGTGGGCGCCCGTGGTGGTGTCCCAGAGCCGCACCGTCTCGTCGCTCGAAGCCGACGCGAGCGTCCTGCCATCCGGAGAGAAGGCGACCGACCAGACCCAATCGCTGTGGCCCTCGAGGGTCTGCTGGTGGGCGCTCCAGCGGTCTCTAATACCGTTTACATTCCTGATAAATGGTAGCCTTTCCTTCCACTGTTCGCTCCTGATTGCGCTCATCGTTGGACTGAACACGAGCGCGGAGCCATATGTCTGCAACGGAGCCCGTTCTATGATCGATCCGTGGCTGAGGACAAACTTCTCGGCGTCTTTTAAGAACCCGGCAAACCGAGGACTCTTCTCCGGTTGTGACTGGCAGTGCTTAGTATTTGCATGTAACCACAGCCCTCAAAACATACCTGGGCGATATGCAGGAGCCCTCGTATCGACTGTACTCCGTCCGAGAGATTTCCTAAGAGAGACAGACTTTCGAGCCAACAGAGGAAGCGCTCCTTCAGAAATTCGAACACTCGTCCGTCGTCCGTCAGCTCTTGCTTGCACGCGGGGCTTTCGCCGTTCTCGAAGCAGAGATGGTCGGCCCAGAAGACGCAGGAGTATCGTATCTTAGCCAACGGATCCGGTTCAGGAGGTGTTATATCCATTGGTCTGAAGCCGAAGTCGAGGTTGTAGATGTTCTGTTTCAGTACCGAGGAGATCGCTTTAATTGAGCGCCTACCGATGTCTACATGCCCTTGGGCAACCCCTGCTGGCTGAAGCCTAGACGTATAGTTCTCGTCCAGATAGTCCTTGGCAGACTGATGGATCAGGTAAACCGTTTCGTCCTTGATTGTTAGAAATGAGCCACACTTCTTAACAATCGTCCGCGAGTGCATGCCGACCGGCAAATCAGCGAGTACGGCAAGCTCGGAGAGAGTGAGAGGGCGATACGCAAGAACAGTAGACACCAGGACAGTCTTGCAATATTGCGGATCTTTCTCCATGCCCTCCTCGATCCTGATCATCATGTGGTCGTATAGCTCTGACAAGCCTGAAGGCATCTTTCTAATGATGCTGGGGGCGTACATTCCATGCACTGGGTTGAGATTCTTATCCTCTTTGTCAAGTTCTTTGAGCGCGAGGGCCACCCAAAGGAAAGTGTTCTTGGCTCGTTGACGGACTTCCTCCGCAACTTCAGCTAAAATATGGTTATCATATCCTTCTCTAGTCTTCAGGATAGAGAGCTTGTGGTTGATGTATGCGTTGACAGGATCTTCCAGTCTTTGAGCGTCCAGCTCGACTAAGGATCCTGCTGTATCAGGAGTCTTGAGCTCGACCGATGGGCGGCTAGAGACCAGCCACTTCACCTTATTGGTGAGAGTAAGGGAAGCTGAAATAAGCTTGATCAGGTCCGCTAGGCCCTGCTCACACTCGTCAAGAGCATCGATGATGAAATACACTGGGTATAAATCAGGATCTTTCAGCATGCTCTTAAATGCATTGGATAAAGCAATAAATGCATTATCGTCTTTGAAAAGGGAACCTGCGTTTCTGTGCTTCGATCGTAGGTGAGAGACGAGATGCGGTTGCTGAACAAGAAGCAGCCAGACCAGAGACCGCAGGGTGGCCGTCGCGCTGTTCAACGCCGAGTCTGTGCCCTGACAGAAAAAGTGCGAGACGTTAGGTGCAAGCTTAGCGGGCTGAGTCGAGAGTTCGCGAATTATGCCGATCAAGAGCATTGTCTTCCCTGTACCGGCATGTCCCTTAACCCACATTAGTTGACACGACGACTGACCAGACGCATCATTGCTCCAATTTGTGAATGCTGCATACTCCTTACTGTTGAGGATCCACTTGTACGCGCCATCGAGTAGCGCGTCCTTTTTGTTCTCGATCTTCTCCATGTCATCTTGGGGATCCACCACATAGAGGTCTTGGAGGCATTTTGCGTCCTCGTCATCCCCCCTCATCTTCTTCTGCTGATCGATGAATTCTCGAATGTCTTGACGGATGTCCATAAGTAGCCCGTTTATCCCTTCGGCAAGCTGGACGAGTTCACTCCTAAGGCTCTCCGCTTTCAGTTTGTCGTACTTATCCCAGTCGTTAAGAAGGTTTTCTTCCGCATCTGTGACAGCCTTCATGTCGGCGTCCCAGTCGTCCCAATTCGCAAGGCTGCGGAGAAAGACGAGACCCTGGTGCCGGTAGTAGGAGCAGACGCTCTTCATCTGATACAGGAGGAGGGCCTTGTATAGCGCGATGATCCTCGCTTTCAGCTGGGGTAGGATGGATCCTAAAGAGTCGTCGACACGATCTTTCTTCAGAAGATGTTCGGATAGGGTGCAATACCAGTCCATTCTAGAGACAACGTGCGCGATGCCGGCAAGGTTGGATTGTGTTGCCCTCCCAGGATTTGAGAGGATCTAGACGGAATCAGCACCACAAATGGGCTGCTGAAAATCAATGATGGCTCACCTGCAATCCGATACAAACACCAGCCCACGGAAGCGCAGCCTGCGGGATGTTCTTAACCGCCGCATCGATCATATCCTTGGCCGAAAGAATGAACTGAGCAACGTCACCTACCCCCTTCGTAATTTTCGATGGCGTGGAAATCTTTGCCTGGCCTTCTTTCACCAGCCTCCTCATGTGTGTCTGTCGTTTGCTCTTGTCTTCTGATTCGGCTGCGACGCTGTCTGCATCCAAAGAAGCCTCGGCGCTGAGAATGGTCGCCAGCGTCTTAACATAACACTTGACGAGCTTTGCAGTGTCTGTGTCCATTCTAGCATCTTTGTCCTCTGCATTGTCCCCGCCCTTCGCGAGGCTGTCGTACGCAGCATTCCAGAGCTCTTGGGACGAGGAAAGGGCCGGGCTCCGCTCCGTGGTTTCGGTCGCCGGTGGATCTTCCGCTTGGGTTTCAACCGGCTGAGCTTGTGTCTGACAACTAGGAGACTTCGGGGTCTTCTCGAGAGATACAGTGGCGTACGGGTCGGCCTCTTTTGCTCCATCCTCTGTTGTAGTTTGCGCCGCCTGAGCCTTGGCAACGGACGGATCGGGACAAGCATGCAGCTCTGTCGCGTTGCTGGAAGATGCTTCCGTGCTGTGCTTGCCCTGTTTAGGAGGCTGGACTCCTGCTGGAGTATGTGAGCTTCCAGTCTCGTGACTCCGCCGTTGAGATGGACACACCTGTAGGCTGAGCGAGGAATGGGCCGGGCGAGGCTGCAGCACAGTCTCCGAAAACCCTCCTCCACCCGCTCTTTAGCGATTTCCGAAGACCTTTCGTGCACATGGCTCTAACAAGGACACTTGGCGGAACAGCGGGATGCTATTGCAAGAGCAGCGATGATGAGGGGAAGTCGACGGCTGGGAGCTGAAAGCTGCCGCTGGCTGCAAATCGCGCACGCGTCTCGGACACGACCTCGCACGATACGCAACTCCATGGATCGCGCATCGACGTATCACCTCGGCGGCACACAGTTCTGCACTTGGGCGGAAGCCGATTTCGGTAGTGACTGTATTCTGAGTGGGCGTCGAAGGCCAGTTGAGATGGCGCTCTTGAGTTGTCGGCCCGTCTGCCGCCATTCACGAAACCAAACGCATGCTGCTTGTAGGAAGACTAGAGTAGCATTCTACTATGGCACCCAATCTCGCAGAGTCTCATCACCAGCTGATTCACGACATGATACTTAGTGGGTCTCTTACACAGGTTGAAATGGCTGACGTCGCTGGCTGCAGTGAACGGACGATTCGAAATCTAGCCTCTAATGTCCGACTTTCACTAGAGGCCACAAGAGACCACCATCGGCGCGGACCTCTCGCTCTGACTCCTGTCCCTGGCCTCCCTGGGCTCCCGGGCTTTCCCCACCAAATGATAGCGGACAATACACCGAAGGGTTTGGTACGACGAGGGCGCCAGCCAACCGTGCTGGACGGCGACGACGCATAACTCCATCGATGCTTGCCGCTCTCTGCGAACACTTGATAGAGAAGCCTAGATTATACCGCGACGAAATGGTCGTTTTCTTGTACGATGAGTTTGAGGTCCTTGTTTCTGTGCATAGCATCGGCAGAGCTTTGGCCTCGATCAAATGGACAAAGAAGGTCATCCGACGCATAGCCAACGAACGCAACACTGAGCTCCGAGATTTTCTACATGCACAAGTTATCGGCTTTTCGCTCGTACCAACTCGTATATGTGGACGAGTCTGGGTGCGACAAGCGGATTGGCTTCAGACGCACTGGCTGGTCTCCGCTTGGAGTAGCACCAGTCGAAGTAACCCGTTTCCACCGGGATCGTAGGTATCAGATTCTCCCAGCGTATACTCAAGAGGGAATTCTTCTCTCAAGAGTCTTCCAAGGAATAACTGACGGTGCTCTATTCGAGGACTACATCGAGCAAATACTTCACCATTGCAGGCCATGTCCGGAGCTCAAATCTGTTCTTATCATGGACAATGCCTCCTTTCATCACAGTGAGCGAATCGAACAGATATGCCGTGATGCCGGCGTCAGACTATTGTATCTGCCGCCGTACTCACCTGATCTAAATCCAATCGAGGAGTTCTTTGCGAAGCTGAAGGCTTTCATCAAGAAGCAGTGGCATGAATACGAGAGCAGCCCATATCAAGACCTTGGGGCCTTTCTTGAGTGGTGCGTTAGTATTGTAGGTGGCAAGGAAGATAGTGCAAAGGGACACTTCCGGCATGCAGCCGTAACTGTAGAGTACCAAGCATGAGAGATGGAGTAGCACAGTATTATTGTAGTATAACAGGAGAGTTCATTATATTAAAGCAATACTAGCACTATCAAAGCTCAACGTCATGCGATGACTTGTACCGTTTAACCCATCTCTCAATGTCAGCAACAAAGTGCCGCGCTACTCCCCTCTTCACTCCCTTTCGAATGAAAAAGCCGGGATCTTGATCTTCATAGATCTGCTCAAGGTCCAGGCCATCGTCTAGCGCCAAGTTACACGCTTTCTGGATATCCGCCTTACGTATTTCGTCAACGACTCTAGACTGCTGCCATTCGCTATAAACTCCGACTGCCATATCCAGTGGTTCTGGAATATCGAAGTCGGCCATTCCGGATGAGGTAACTATGGTAGCTACTGTTGAACTACTTGGGCTTGCCAAGGGTGACTGATGAGAAGAGGAGGGTAGCACGTTTGTGATGTTTATAGGAGGGTAGGGAGTGGGGGCGCTAGATTGCCGAGGCTACTTCTCCAGCCGTTCTTGTTCTTCAACATAAAGCTGTCCCCTTATATGCTTAGGAACATCATCTTGGCACTGCAAGGTATTTCCCTGCTCAACAAACTGTACAAGAGCCTTCATGTGTTGCGTTCGCAGCTTATAATGCTTCTTCCCAACGGGATCACGCCAGCAATAAGGGCCTTTGTTGCAGGGCGGACCTGGGCACTGCATTACAGCATAGACTTCCTTCCAAGCAAAAGGCTGACAGCCCTCTTGATCTGCACCCGGCTGTGTAACAGTATCTAACTCAGCAAGCATTCGCTGAGTGGCGGAAGAGCCTCGTTTGTTTTCTCGTCTTTGCGTGCGGGCCGAAGATTGGTAGGAGTCTGTATAGTTAAAGGAAAGATCTACCCGGAGTTTCTTACCAGATCGGAAAAGCTCGCCCCACTTGATGAGCTGCTTCTGGACAAGTGACCAGTCTATGTCAATGTCGTCAAACCGCTTAACAAGATCACGCTCGCCGCGATCCGTCACTGACACGAGGACGCTAGTGTCATCACAACGGATATGCCTGTCCTGAGCCACTTTCTTCTGGAGGAGCCTATCTAGCTTGGGCTTTAAAAGCATATGCCAGTATGCACTTGGTATCAACACAAGATCTTGCTCAGTGTCCTTTGACAATATCCTGTTATTTATCGACACCTTCCATTCGATCGAGTAATGGAGACAGGTTGGCTCGTCTTCGTCATAGCTATTATGCTCGTCCGATTCAGCCAACTGAAGAAACTAGAGCTTTCGGAGCTGTGTCTACTAGGAGGCGACGCGTGGTGGAGACTGGGAGGCTGGAGGGTCTTGCCAGTTCGTCGTGTCATCGTCAAGTTGTGGCTCGGATCGATTAATCCAGCCAATGGGGCTGGTCAGAACGGCGTCTTGGTAGCGGAAAGGGCTCGTCATTGTAGGCAAGTGAAGCGACAGCGGCGTTCGGTAGCAGAGTTCAAACTTCGGTGGTGGGAGAGGGCAGCTCCATAGAGGGCCGGCTTGCCGTGGACCCGAGTGTGGACACTCTGTGGCTTAATTCAAGTGTGGCTGATTCGCAGCACCAGCCTCACCAACAAAGCCACATGACCTGATCAAAACGCTTGTAAATTACGAGAATACCCCTGCAAGACGCTAACACGAAGTAAGAAGCCTCGTTGTTAGAAGGCCCGTGCTGTGAGAACAAGTCAAAGTGCAAACCCGGAAACCGATTCTGCTCGCGACTGTATCTTTTTTCTGCCTTTTTGTTGGTCTACAAAGGGTGTTCGTATGGTTCGTGCTTATTGATATTATGATTCCCCCTGCGTCGACTTGGCAAGAAGACGCACGCTTCATTCACTCAATAAGGAGCTAAGAAGTCTGCTGGCACGTAGAACTTTGATGTGCCCAGAAATGTGGAGCACACTATATATTTACCTGCACTCCCAACTAGAGGCGGATTTGGCCTTTAGCCGACTCATGTTGAGCTCTCGAGGTATTTGTCGATTTGCAGTAGTTTGGGATCATATGGCTGGAGGGTTATCTTTAGAATAAGAAAGACGCATGGCTCATAGAAGCGTCTGGGTATAATAAAAGCACACTTATGCTCCAGAACTCCAGAACTGTAGATTAGGCTTCACTCTCGCCATTCTTTGCCGCACTTGGTACACTACCTCACCGTCAATTATCTCTTATTCTCCGTAGATACTGAAGACATACCTTGTAGAAGGCGGTCATAGGCTCATCAGCAGAGCGAATCTGCAGCATGTAGAAGTATGCCTCGAAATTTCTGCACCTCTCATTGGGGCATTGCACTGTATGCTCATTAGCCATGGCTTCCAAAGGCGGCAGAGGCAAGCTCCAGGTCTACCTTTTGTCTTGTCCACATTATCCCATGCGCCTTTTCCGCCCAAAGTATCATCGGGCTGCTTTGGTTTTATTTCCTTACGCTCATAAAGTTGGTTTTGGAAGATGAGCTGGAAGGGACAGGTCAAGCACTGGAGGCGGTTGCGGCCGACGTAGGCTTCAAGAGAGGGATCGTCGGCGTCTTCGATTTTAGTGACGCGTAGCATGTTGTGGCAGTTGGGGCAGACTGTTCTTTTCAGTACGGGCAGGATGCACCAGGAAAAGTTGCACTTACAGACCAACATGGCGGGCGACGCTGCGTGATGTGTGATATGCTCGGCGGTGCTGGTGTTGAGCCAAAAAAAAGTTAAGGCGGGTTCCAGGAGCTATGGCTTTAAAGGGTCAAGTGCGGGGACGCGATTCTTCAGCTACGGCGGGCGGGCACCAACATCCCGCCAACAACAATACTTGAGACGCTTCGTAGTCACTGCCTCGCTCCTGCTCTTTCCTACTCTCACTCACGTCCTGTATCTGCGCATTAGGAATCCTCACATACCTCGACTGCTGTTGGCCGCTCTGCAAATCCTTGGCGACCCTTTAGTATCTAAAACGCTTTTGAAATGGCTGACGAGGAGGTACCTTGTGACGTACAACCATGTGGATATGCGCAAAACCTTACAGAGATGCAGGGCGCTTCTCCTCGTGAGCTTGTCCTCGAAGCCTGTCGGCGAAATAACACATCTCTCCTCGAAGAAACCATTAAAGATTTAGGGAGCACGGCTAAAAAGGCGGGGAAGAATGAGCACGAGTATGTCGCCCAAGTGCTGAACAAGGCTGCTGATGGAATGGGTAACGGCTGTTTACATTTGGCTGCAACATACGGAAGTTGTACGTTGCATTCCTAACAGATGCGCGTTCGCTGGACTGTTCCAAAGACGTATAGGTCGAGGTAGTCCTGCTAACACGGCCCAGACGACGTCCTTGATATTCTTCTCGACCAGGAGGGTGTTGAAATAGACAACGTCGACCGTATGGAACGTGACACTCCTCTCCACAAAGCAGTCCGCTACGTTAATTCTCTCGACCGATCCGAGTGGGAGACAGCGGGCCATCCGATCGTCGACATCCTCCTCGACGCTGGATGTGATCCGAGAATACGAAATAAAGCAAAGTTAAAGCCTTTTGAGTTAGTAGACCCACGGAACACTGCGCTGAGAAGTGAGCTCCAGAAGGCCGAGTATACCCTACAGGCCACTGATGATGTGGTCGAAGAGGACGACGATGGACCGACCGGAAGCGCTAGTGACAGCGAATGAACATCACATAGACGCATAGCACAAATTTCGCATCACATTTCAGCATGGATTGGAAGTGCTGTCATTATTGGCTATTCGAAGAGTAGTCAACGCCCATAACTAGCATAGGGAGTAGGTAGTTTACTATGTAGAAACTATGTTAGGATAGCCAATCATGCTTGAGACTCTTATCCTTTTGCTTACCTCTATCTCCATGTTTCCGTTGCCCTTTGTGTGATATGATAACATGGTTGTTACTCGTATGAACTCCAGCAACTTAATCGGGTAGAATAGTGAGTATTGCGACGTATATGATGAGAATGCTCTTACCCGTTCACAACGGTGTCGTTAATCATCTTGCTGTAAACCCTTAGTGTCATGCTCAAGCGCAGCTTCATATCGTCGGTGTAGCTACCTTCGGTGGCGGTCCAACAGGTTGGATCATCCTTTCCAATAACATGGCCCTAGTTTGTTCTCGCGTCTGGCCCAGGCCAATGCTCATGTACTGCAACATAGGCGGATGTCCAATAAAACTAGACAGCGAGTCGCGAGAGATGTTAGACGCCCATTCGTGTTTTGAGGTATCAGCGGATCCGATACCGATGTAGCGCGCTTGAAGCGCCTCCAGGTGCTGCTGAGCGCGAAGTTTGTCGGCCATGGCTGTTTTTGTTGTCTTTGGAGAGACGTGTGAGGGTGCGAAGTGCAGAAGTATAGGCTGGTGCCAAGTCATGTGACCATGCTAGCGTTTGCATCATTTGACAGTTGCCACGCTAGCGCTGCGTGGCGCAGTTAAACCTGTCCGCACAACAACACTGTGCAACTTTACGATACAGCATAACTCTTGGCTATGTCTATATTGTTGACGGAGCAAGTCATACCTTCTTCCAGCTTTGTAAACTCGCCGTTGAACTCCTCGCTAACTAATAAGAAACTACTTAAGCCTGGCAAGTTATCGCGCTTTTTAAAGACATCTAAGCCGGAAAGAAATTCGCTAAGGTTCTCATATTTCCTTGGACTTACTGGAGTCTGCGGGCGTTACTGCTGATCGTCAAATTCATGGGAATAAGAGTCTAGCCCAGTGTAAGCTAGTCAAGGAAGGGTTTAGTGTGAAGAGCCCTAAGATACTCCAAATTCTAACATGCCAGGAATACACTCTGAGCCTGAAAGAAAAAAGCTTTGAGGTTGGGAATTGCAATCTCAATATGCTTGGCTCAGCGTAGACAGGCAAAGTTGTCATAAGTACTGGCGAAGTCAAGCTTCATTGGAGTAAGGAGATATTTCGGAACTGCTCGAGAACACATTGGAGGGATTGAGAAAGCAAGACCACAAGCGTCGAATCCTGTGAACATTGACACAAGTATAGGTTATCTGCCGTAAGCTCTAAAAATATAACGCAAGCAGGAATATTTTCCCAGAGCCTTAAGCTCTTGTATCGTTAATAAACCTAGGAAAATATTACCTGCACTCTAATTGCTACATCTGACCCGTGTTCCGAATTTGCTGCACTACAGTGGTGCCGTGTTTAATTTTCATTTCGGTGACGTCTGGAACGTCGTATAAGAATCTCGACTTTAATGGCAATGTCGAGAGCTCTACATTATCCGTAGTGATAGGTACTTCCTTGTCGAGACGCTCCCAAGTACCTTCGCCCTGCATCTCATAAGCGTGGCGTTGAAGCTGTAACGTTCCGTCTTGAACCCAAGCATCGATACGTGGAGTGAGAAATCCTCTGAACCTGTGCCAGAAGATGAGGAATTTAAGTAAGGTAAGGTCAAGTGCGGTAACGACCATGCAGAATGTGATGACAAATGTCAATGCAAACACATTGATATTACTAGTCGTCATATTAGCTTGAAGCACGGTGATTCAAGGGAAGAAGACTTACACAAAACCTCCAGGGCTTTTCATGAGCTGTATGCCGCATAAATTCTTCTCGGCCTTCGCTGGATTACGTCGCAGTGGCGTCGTTGCCTTGAAATTAAGAGTTGGGCCACCGACAGCGTAAGTGGACAATGCAATTTGCAACTGGGCTCGTATGTTTTGCTCAAGCATCACCATATCCTGTAGCCATTGATTACTTGGCAAAGGTGTGTTGAATCCACTAATAATGCTGGCAGGTGTGAGGTGGTTCATGGCCCCATCAGCATTGTTCCAGTAGAGTAGTTGCACGAAAAGTCTCAAAAGGGCCATTTGAGCTTCGTTGGCACCTGGGAAGTCTGAGGAAGACTTTGTCGACGGGAGGCCCTGGAGGCTCGTGCACGTGTCATTTTGGCCCTTCCGAGCGAAACAAAATTGATACTGTCAATGTTAGCCACCAAGCTCCCGATGATCATAGAGAAACATACCCTATTATGACAGCCAAATGCTGCCAGAGGCTCATCCGCTGTATAACTTGTCCGGGTAGAGTTGTCCGTCATCAATTGGCTGAAATTTCTGTGTGCCGAGAACAACAGGTCATCTACAGGTTCCATGAAACGCGTACCATGCAAAGCCACAAACACAATCGCTAAATCGCTATCATTGCTCTTTAATTGCGGTATTGGGTCGAAACTGCTGCCATATTCACCCCAGAAGGGTGAACTGTAGTAGAATGCAGGACTAGTGTATTACGTCAGAGACCTCCATGAAGATATCGGAGTCTGCACTTACGAAACTGCTGCATATCTCTGCGTGTCAACAGGCATATAGTTGGCCCCTTTTGTGAAATTTGCACCCCTAGTCTCACCAAGATAATAGCGCCTGTACTGTTCTTCTTCATAGAGATCTCGACCAAGGTATTTCTTTACGTGGGCTTCCGTAGAATTTGACGTGTCGAGAACATCGTAATGGCCTTCGAGATCTATTACTGCACATGTTGCTGTCCTGCGAAATTTCATATTATTCTCAGTATTAAGATTGAGACCAAAGTGGTCATCGAGATCTAGCAAGCCCGTATCCGAGACGAAACCCGGTTGCGACACGTTCTTGCATATGGAACCCTTGAATGGACAAGAAGTTCTTGTCTGAAACAAGGGTATTGTAGGATGAGTAAAGATACTGCAGCGTTCCGGCACTGCGGTTCGATTTATGTAACAGTCTCTTGCATATAGAGCCGCTATTTCAGCGATCTTGTCACTGTAAGCATTTTGCCATACTTCCCAATTGACATGAGCGGTCCGATTGTCGTCGGTGTCGACTCCTTCGTAATCAATAGGGCCGCAGTAAGGGCTTTGAACGAGAACGGTGATGTTGGTACTGTCCACTAAGTAAGACGAGAAAATTCCTACGACTACTATAATAACGGCGAAGATAATTGCAACAACGACTAGTAGTATAGAGCGCAAAAGGGCTCTACGAACGCGCCTCCTCCAAACCCACCACAGTTCCAACCAGCCCGCGAGTAGCGTAGACGGCGCAGGAAGAGTACGCATTAGAGCCTGCTGCTGTCTTTGCAAGCCATCTCTGTGACGGCTGTTGACCCTTATTTGATGATAGCCAAACACGACTAGGTTCCATAGGTGGCTGGTACCCAGTGTGGTCAAGACAGCCATCAGAGCAACGACCAGGTTTCCGGTTGAGGTTGTCGTTGTGATGGTCTGGCCCATGATGGGGCCTCTTAGGTTATCGACCTACGATAGGAAATTATATTCCACCTATAACACTGAACAGCGTAAGATAGTGTAGTCACTCACCCAAAACCCCTGTTTCACGAACTGAGAATTGAGTTGCGACATAGTGGCTGAATTGACTGGGATTGCGACCCTCAGTCCACGAAAGACACACACATTTTATCTATCATTTGATAGTATTGGACCCCACAACGTTGTTCTCGTTGGAACCTGGTTCTGGGGCCAGCCTTGCTAAACCGCCGGGGGGTGGTGCCGGTTCACCCGTGTTGGAGGGAGACGAATGCGAGGACTAGCCTCTAAGAGGCCGCGAATGTTTATTACTTTCCAAATCCTCGGGATAAACACGTAGAGGTTTCCTGTACTGTGTAGTGCATTTGGAGTCGCAGGGGTTTTCCATCAAGTTGCACAGCCGGAGCTGAAAGGGCCGCGAAGAACGAAGAACCGAGATTTAAGCCACACCCATCAATAACCTTGGCGCTATACAACATACCATACAACACTAGTTTTTTGCATGTAACGTTGATCCTGTATTATGGTAATATAAAATCGAGGCTGTAGATTCCATAGAAAAAAAAATATTACGAGATTTTACAGTGGTAAGCCCTCAGTACTTTGTAAGATGCCCGGTGAGGGCATCTCGCTTATATCCCGGTTCTTCGTTCTTCGGAGATCGTGTTTCGAAAATCTTGGGGGCAATACGGAAGGCAGCAGGCAACGACATCTGCGGAAATACGAAGCTGCTCGCGTTCGGTCGCATTTGTTCAATTGGCAACATCAGTCTTTATACAAGGACAAATGTTCACAACCACAATAATAATATTTGGTGCTGCCGACCTTTCTGGGGCAGTCCGAACACCAACGCGTGGCCTGTAACCTCTGGTTTGCATGTCAGTCAAGCCTCAGCTCCTCTTGACCAGATATGGGGATCTGCTGCGATTTATTGGTTGATAGTAATGGTCTGTATTTTAAGAAATCAGTTATCAAGTTCTCCCAACAACCTCCAAGAATTTGAGATCATCTACCCGACGGTTAGCACAAACAAGCTCCGCTCTCCCACCCACCGCGCCCCTGCTATAGATCATCGCATCTCCCTCCTCTCCCTTCCAAACCAACAACTCTTCGCCGAGCCGACCTTACAGTAGCTTAATGCGCTGATTCCCTTAGACGACGGGGTGATTGACCACTTAGACTAGCAGCTAGCCTAAGGACCTGATACGCTATTAACTGCACGTCTGACGGGTGATAACCGCCCCCGAGAAAGCCCACACAGACCACCCATTCGGATCCGCCCTATATGATGCTCCCTATATAAAAATATTCACGGACAGCAAGGTATCCCATGGTGGTCGGTCTAATTAAAGTCATTCTAGTTCAAACAAACTGGATGCATGCGCACTGAATGGATATAGCCTTGATAAATCCTCTTTCACGATCAGTAACAATATAGCCGCTAGCAACACTTCCTGTGCCATTGCTCCACAGCTTCGCATGGGGGAATAGTGTCGAAACTTTAGCGGAGTTAGAAGGGTGAACGACCCAGCAAGTTCGGTCGCTGCACATTGTGGACAAAAGCTCACGATCTGGATGGAAGATATCAGGGTTGGATATGGGGAGCTCATTTCACCTTTGTTTAGATCGCTTCATCTACACCTGGCTCTGTATAACTGGCACTGCTATGGCACTGCTTCGCACAGTGGTCAACCCCTCAATCTTTCACAGCGCGTTTCTTTTCCCCCCACCGAGCGCGCGATGCATTTAGGAACTCCGACTTATCGATAAGTAACTAAGGCATGGACTGCCTTGTCCGTGCCAAGACCTTACATAACCTAAGCTGACACAGGCTCGCATCCATTCCAGCACGTCTCGAACATTCACCCTTACGTTCAACAACAAAACCTTATTAATTTCAACCTCCAACGAAGCGTCCAAATGACACAAGAAGACATTATCATGGCTAATGCGCCACTCACCCCCAGTGAAGATGCTGAGCCCGAACCGACGTCCCCGGTGATCGACTACTCCCCCGCGACAGTCTCGTACGACGAAACCTTTGAGAATTTACTCATGACAGCAATCCTTTCATCACCGCTTGAAACCCCGCGTACGCCCCTTGAATCTATACCCATCGTAAACCCTACTACGCTTCCTATCCCGCTCGCTTCCTCTATGCGGACTTATCCATCACCTATCCCTGGAGTTCTTCTCACACACAAAAATGGTTACCACACAGGCGGCCCAGGACCAAGCCCCACGACCATGGCTGAATTTGCGCGGAAGTTCGTTGAAGAGGAAGGCATTGTTGATGAGGAAAGTCTGCAGCGGGCAGTTGAAAAGGCGATTGCAGAGAAGTTGGAAATCGCACGAGAGCGAATGACGAAGAGACAGGAGGCGGTCAGTAAGAACAAGGCAGTCGAGCGAGAGTTGGAGGATCTGAAAGCTCAAAGAGGCCTGGAACTTGCAGTTGCGGAGAAGATCAAAGGCGTCAAAAGATGAGCCGCCTGCTTATTATTGTCTTGCGTTTACATCGCCAGCTCAAAATGAAGAACCAAAGAAGGCGTCGAGGCTAGGCATGAAGAAGTTTTTGAGATTCGACGGCAGCGCACTGCACATGTGCATGTTCACGTTGCAGCTGGTATGGCCAAGCGCAAGCCTCAAGCCGGCTTTCAACCGGCTAACATGTCTTAGGATATGCACACCGCAGGGGAATCATGCGTTATTGGTTGCGTCGTACCACAGAAGGCGCTTTAAGGTCACAGGTCGACCCAGGGTTGAGTAAAGTATATGTAATACCGGCTCTGTTTTTGGCGGACACGAAGTGATGCGGTGAGATTGTCGAACACAGATATTATAGTATAAGTGGTATACAAAGATACCGTAGTGCATAGATACATACATGTGACCTATGCATGGGCAGTTCGAAATACGACGACCTGTTTCCGAGGCAGAAACGGCCCGTTTGAATGAAGCATTTGGCCGCGATATTGGTCGCCGTGGCCTAGCTATCTTGATTAGGCAAGAACTACCGGATGTCCCAGCCAATTAGCATCGTTCGCCGTCTCTGCCTAAGCATGTGCCTGACCCTTGCGGGGCAAAAGTGGAAGAATGCATTCCATCTTGCCAATTTTCTTTTTTCTCCCCTGGTCGTTGGGGATTTCTTGTGAGCCATTTACTCTGCTTCCCCGTGCTTTTGTGTCGTAAGAACGACCTTACGTCAAAGCTTCCCAAGAGTAAAGAAAGCAAGGCCGTCAAACCCAAGGCCATGCTCGTAAAGCTTGCAGGGAAGTGCTTTGCCTTCCTGTATGCCTTTTTCAATCTTTTTGCCATCGTCGCCGTTGCCGGAGTCCGGAATGGAGCATTCTTCCATCGCTTTAGCGATAAAGAGAAAGCTGAGCTGGCAAGTGGTATGTCGGAATATCCCAGGGGTTTTATTGTAGCCTTCCATACATATGGCCCATGTATTGTGCATGAGTAACAATTAGAAGCTCAGAAACAGCTATGGAGTCTAAAGTCTAGCCCTATTCCTGGCTTCACTCACCAGTTTCTCAAGCTCAGAAATGGCATGAAGCTCCATTATGTCGTCAAAGAGGGCGAAAAGGGTACTCCCTCTGGCCCTAGAAACGTTGCTCTTTTCATCCACGGTTTCCCAGACTCTTTCCTCCTGTGGAAAAATCTCCTAAAAGCCTCTACGCTCGAATCATACGTTCTCATTGCGGTCGATCTTCCTGGCTATGGTGGTAGTGACAATCCTAAGGAGTTCAGCGCCAACGATATCCTGGAAGCCATGGCCGAATTTATATTGAACATGAGGGAGAAATATTTACAAACAGAAGCCAAAATGGTGGTCGTCAGTCATGACTGGGGGGCCATCGTATCTGCGAGACTTGCCTCCGAAGCGGCCCAGCTGGCTGATCACTGGATAATCGCTGGCGCATTGATTGTAAGTTATTCCCCTCCAATACCCTCTACATCTGACTCTATCAACTACTAAGCATATACCAGCCAAAGCTCGTATACTCGAACGCTATTTCAAAAGCCGAGTCAGCCAAACAGATGCTCCATACGTATCTTCGTCACCCACTTCGTTTCTCCCTCCTCAGAAATGCATTCAACACCCTGGAACCGGTGATATCACAAATGAGACGATCCTTTTATATCTGTATGTTTGAGCTCGAATGATATGTGTAGATGGTGGTCACATTGTATTAGGCGTTAATTTTTGCAGTTATCTTCAACCTACCGTACCCTTTTGCAGTTCTCTTCGCTACCTTTGGAGACTACTGGTTCCTGAGAACACTGCATAGCCTCGCTACTGGCCACCGCCCTCCTCGCAAGCTAGCCCCAAAGGAGACTGGAGAATTTCTTGCCATGGCAATTGGACCTAGTCCATCAATCGTCGACGAGACTGAAGACGCCTATTCCATTACCCTAAAGAACAGGTCTGCTGATTTCGGCATGTCAAACAAGATACGAATCTATCGAGAAGGCCTGTTCGCTGGCATATGGGAAAAGTCTATTGAGACAGTTGTGGGGCTTGCTGAGATTCCAAGCCACAAGCGTAAATCTAACGCAAAGCTGTTTGACAGTGGGCCTCGTGGAGCTCTCAAGGCTCCTGCAACTATTGTGTACGGTGAACGCGACGTTGCCTTTGAAAGGAGACTGGCGCTTGAGGGCATCGATGACTATCTAGTGGAGGGATCTCAGGTAGTGCTCGCCAAAGGGTGCGGGCATTGGATACCTATGGAGAAGTTAGGTGGGATTTTGTTGGAGCGTATCGTAGTGTGGGCAATAGGAGACAATGAGGCTTCGTTGAAGAAGAGCTTTGATGAAGCAGAGGAAGTGGAGTTTCTGCTGGAGAAGTGAGGATGCTTTAAGTGTGAATTTGACAAAGAGGTCTGGTGAGAGTGCTGCACAGTTTGTATGCACTTGGCATAAGAACATGCGTTCGATTATCTACATGGAGGAAGGAGGGATTCACACAGCCGTGTCGCGAGAATTCTCCGCAAAGAGGATTGGTGTAAGGCTGACTGCCGATGATAGAACTGTATGATATTTTATGAAGCAACTCAGGAGTATTTTAACGATTGATACTGCGAATCACACTGGAACTATATGAGAGTCAGGGTGGCACATGCGAGGGTTTGAAACGCGTCTGCCAGATAGACTATATTCAAGGTGCACTAGGCTTTGACTGCGCGGCTGCGAAGTGCTTGTTTGATTGCTGTCTATGTAGCGAGCAGAGGCTGTAGATTCTTCCTTGTAGAGAAAGCTTCATCAATACCATCTACCGAAACTTGGATCGCTTAGCTGCACTTTACGATCGATATGCTGGCATCCCATAACTCCATGCGTCCCGACTATGCTGCTGTTCATCGAGATGTGTCTATCAAGCAACTATCCGACGGCCATATCAATAAGCCACAATGTATGCACGCGCGGGTCAGAACCCACAGCCATCGCAACTATGGTGATGGGGCTACAAGGATCCTGTTATACAGTTGTTCTCATGACCTTAACACTTTCCCAATGCGGCCGCCGTTGCGTTAGCATGGTGCGAGATGCAGCTTGAATGGCGTGTCGGGAAGCGCACTCTCTTGCGAGGAGCACGGAGAGCGGTGAATAATTAGTCGGCATGCCATCCGAGTGGGGAACCCGGCAAAAGTGTGGGAATACGAGGCAACGCAGATGTCGTGCAGGTGGCGCATGTATGTCAGTCTGCATTGCATTGTTGCGCACAAGATGACTAACTTTTGGCCTGCGTGGCCGCGTCGTTTACGTTTGCTGTGATGGCACATATCAAATTAAAAGGCATTTAAATTATTATTCTTTCCCATTTGGGACTGGTGTCAGCTTTTTTGCATGTCACTGTCGACTTCCCAGTCGTCCCATGTAGGCTTATCGAACCCGTTTGGCCTGGAGCTTCGTAGAAAGCCATTCCAGGTGCCCTCTACCTCCACTACAGGCCGGATGGTCCGGATATTTGCATTGAAGCCGCGGCTGAAGCATTCTTGCATGTGTTTCTCATTGAAAAGCTCAGGGTGGGTCCTCCGCATTGTCTTTAAGGCGCGTTTTCCGACCTCGTCTACTGAGTCGTTGTGCCGAAGCTCAAAGAACTCACTGTCGTGTTGCTCTCTCAATTGTGTCATTGTCGCTTTATCGTAGAGACCTAGTTGAAGCAAGAATATGTCGTACTGACATAACGATGTCGTTCCTAGGTAGCTTCCGCCGTACTTTGCCCTTTTGTATAAACCGGTCAATGCTGCAATGGTTCCCATGCAGCCGGTGCCGTAATCACTCATAGGGAACGGTGGCACAACAGGCTCGTCTAGGCCCATTCCCAAACCTTGCGCCCAAGCAACGCCCGACACACAATCCGCGATCTGTTGCCAACCAGGTCGTATCGACCAGGGGCCGACATGTCCAAAACAGTTTTCAGCGACATATACAATGCCACGTTGGCGGTGCTTAGTCAGTTGCAGGATCTGTCGGGGCCCGTACCCGAGGCGGGTCAAACTTCCAGGTCGGTATCCGTCTAAGATGACGTCTGCAGATTGCAGTAGCTCTTCAAAAACCTTTCTATCACCTGGATCGCGAAGATTAAGATCGGTGGTATGTTTGCCTAGATTTCCGTCCACTTGGAAGAATGGGACGTCGGATAGGTTAGGCGATGTGACTTTGATCACTTCAGCACCGTATTCAGCCAGACCGCGTCCTATTGCAGGACCAGCAATAATCCGACAAAGTTCGAGGACGCGAATGCCTGATAGGATCTGAGGTTTTCGAGAGGCCGATGAAGCGAATGGGAATGGCACAGGTGGAGACTCTTTTTCCAACGATTGTATCTTCCATGGTGGTTCCCGAATGAGTGCCTGCCCGTGTTCTGTCGCTTGGAAGTCTGCCCATTTTAGGCAGGTGACACCAGCCTGTTTGATTCTCCAGTTCATTTCTTCAAGATCATCGGCGGTGAATTGTTTTACATGATCTTCAATAACCTTGATGCATTCATGATACTCGGTGAGATCAGGTCGGTGACCTTCTAGGCCTACCATGTTGAGTGCTTTGGTTGCTTCCAAGGATCCATGAAGGTGAAAGTATTCTCCGGGGTTCTTGGTCTCATACAGGTTCGCAGATAATCTGCGGTAGAGGATAGATTGTGCCTGGAGAAGGTCGGTGTCTGCTAAGAGTCAGTTGGTGAAACGGAGTCCGTTGTGGATTTGTAACCTTTCAAGAGTTTCTTCACCTTCGGATGTGCTTTGTCCATGCCACCGATAGTGGCGAGATAGGTCGAAAACAAAAAGGCAGAGGCTCGTTCGAGGTCGACAAGGATGCGTCGTTCCCGATTTCCAGTCCTCAAGTCAGCTATGGACGCAGCCACGGACGCTTCGATAGCTTTGAGGGCTGATATGGCTTCCGTCTGTTTCAGGGGACTTGGGAAATACGGGGCCCCCGTGTTGGCCGTGGAGAAGTGCACCCGGGAGATGTGAGCAAGACACTCTTCGGGGAATTGAGCTTTGACTTGGTGCAGAAGATGCTTCAAGGCCGAGTAGGTGCCATCGAGCAGAATGTTCCTGTGAGAGGCGGTTCCATTGGTGTATCCATTGGTCGCCCCCATGGTAGGCTTCATTCCAGGAGCTTAGAGTAAGTGCTGGAAGAGAGCGAGACAGTGAGACATTGGAATGAAGGTGATGGGACCGCGGAAACATATTGTAGACTGGAAAGCCGTTACGAGAGGGCGTCTAAAGCCCGCTAGTGGCATGCTTAATGGGTCGGTGTTAGAGACTAAGGGAGACGGACCCGACTGCTGTGCTGCAGAGGCGGAAGCAACCAAGCGTAGGGCATGGGGCGCGCGATAGGGCTGGCGTGCAATGCCTGAGCTCGCTGCTGAACGATGGACAAGCATTAGCCGATGCCTCCGGATGGCACGTGCGCGTCTGTGAGCAAGCTGTGCATGTGTGCAGGCCTCATCCAAGAGAGGGGGAACCAAACGATCCAACCACCAGGTCGCAATTGTGCCATCGCAACGCCGATCATTTGCTGGCCGTACAAAGTGAGGTTTCGGGTCACTAGCATGCGCTGCTGTTCTCCCCGCAGGAGTTGAGGGTATCCGCTCCAGCACAACACCGCCCGCCTCATCCCTCATCCGACACCACCCTGGCCAACACTTTCGGGCACATCCGAGGGCTCGGAAGACGAGTGTCCAGCCCACTGCACGGGATATTGTGTTGCCTCTCGCAAAACGGCCGGCATGACTCGGCCCAAGGTCCCGCCAGGTACAGTCTCTCCACCCGCTGCAAACTCTACGCGTCAGCCCTCTAACTCACGTCGCGTCGGGTAGAGCAGCGACAGCGCACAGCCCAGGCATGCGAGAGCTGTAAGCGGCGCAAGCAAAAGGTCAGTCTCTCTATGCTTTATTATCCTATAGAGGCCGCGCTCTCTTTGGTATTGTTAGCGAGCCGTCGTCATCCCATTCTCAGCTTTACCGAGCATCCTTGCCGCCTACTGGCTCCCACTTGCCTCCCCTTATCACCGTTCCACTTAGGCTGTGTTAATCCTCTACCCTGTTCTTTGTTTTATGACATTTCCCTATCTACCTTCCCCACAATTCTCTGCCGCCGATCCCGTCATTGGAAAGCGGAGAAGCTGACGAATTCAAAGTGCAACGGCCTATGTCCGTGCAACACCTGTGAGAAGGTACTGCGGCTGGCCCTCTACCCTGCCATCATTAACCTGAGCAGAGGAAGTTCACCTGTATATACACTGATAGGGATGCACCTTCGCCCGCCGATGGTAGTAGACCGGTTAAGAAACGAGCTATTGACGGCGAGCAAAACAGTTCAAGTGTAAACGGAAACTCCTCATCCGGTACTCCTATCAATGGAAACCAAGGCTTTTCACCACTCGCTCATACCCATACATCTCCCGCCATCAATCGGTCAGGTCTTGGAGGCCAAGGCCCCAGATCTCTTCCGTCGGGTGTGAAACATGAAGACTACAAATTGCCCGACGAACAACCGTCTGCCGAGGCGGCAGCAAGTTCCCTACAGCAATTAGCCACTGGCCAGCCAGCTGATGAGCCACTTCCTATAATGTCTAGAGGCTCTACTGTCCAGAGCGGGCAGGATGAGGAAGCTGTTGTGTATTCTCAAAGCAGGATGTTACAAGACCCCACTGGCAGATTATGTACGCGATGCCGTGACTACTGTGTTGCATTCCTAGTTAATACTGGTACTGATACTGTATAGTGTATGTGGGTGACTCTGCGACATTGTCCTTCTTACAGTTATTGCGGATGATGGTCGAGGCCGCTGCTGGCCAGTCGCCATTCACAACTGATCCCCGTCGACACAAGATTGTCGAAGGCCAATTTTCTCTTCCACCTGGCTCCCGACACACGCATCTACTGCCAGACCAAAGAACAGCACGCGTTCTTGTCGAAGCCTTCTTCATCAACACCCATGGATTACTACAGATATTTGAACGCCACCAGTTCCTAGAAATGTTGGAAACATGCTACTCAGATCCTCTCTCTACTGAACCTTCCTGGCTATGTTTGCTGAACCTGGTCTTCGCTGTTGGACTTACCATGGCCACTCCACTCTCCGGGAGTCCTGAAGCACTTGTTGTCGATAAGCTCCGCAGTGAGCATCTCGACAGAGCTGAAGTCTTCTACCTCAATGCAAAAAGCCTCAATGACCCTATGACTGGTTTTGAAGATCAGGACTTCTGGTCAGTGCAAGCATTATTACTCATGTCATTTTACATGCTTGCAAAGTCAAAACGCAATACCGCTTTTGCGTTGTTAGGCATGGCTGCTCGCTCAGCACAAGCACTGGGTCTACATCGGGAAGAGACCATGGTTCGGTTCGGACCTGAAGAGCAGCGTGCTCGCAAAAACCTATGGCGTTCACTGTTTGTAATGGATCGATTTCTCTCATGCTCTTTAGGCCGGCCTACAGCAATCGCTGAAAGTGATTGCTCCGGAGATACTCTCCATCCTGCCGACTCTGCCCCAGATACAAATATGCAGGGCAACTTTAGCGAAACGGGGGCTTGTGCACTTGAAGCCGCTGTACGCAGTTGCTCTGCCATAGGCCTTATCTTGAAAAAGGTTTATCAACAACGCAAAATCTCCACAAAACTTGCCCAAGAAATTGCTGACATATGCAAGACTTGGCCACGTGCCTTGCCAAACTTCTTACATTGGCGGCAAGCTTCTGGCGCGACAGCTAGCCAAGGCGTTGCCATTCTCCATGTCAACCTTTTCTACTGCCACTCTATAATATTATTGACGCGACCTTTCTTCTTATATATCCTCAACATGGAAACCCAACGCCAGATGAACGAAGCTTCGGCATGGAACAGGGCACCTAGACCCTATCTTCGAATGGAAAAATTTAGTGAAGCTTGTGTTATTGCTTCTACGCATACGATTCTGTTAGTTCAAAATGCCTTTGATGCCGGATACCTGCCACATCGCAACCCTGCCGTCATATATTTTCTTTTTGCAGCTGCTCTCATCGTCTTGGCAAACGAGTTTGCAGGACTATACCGTGTCGAGGCACCAGATACTTGCATCACCAATGCGATCACGATCATGAGCTATTGCGCAGAAAGCGACCCCCAGGCTAGCCGTTTAGTCTATATCATGAGTTCTTTTCGAGACGTCGTTACACAACTACGAGGGCGTAGGAAGCAGGCTCAACCCGAGAATCTAAATCTTCCTAGCATATCTTCTCAACTGTATGGGGTTCCCCTCGTAAATTTACAACACGTTGCCACTCCAGCCCCCGGACAGGATCCCAATAATACTGCACCACGCCTTCATCCGGTTCCCATTCATATATACCCTGGTATGCAGACGAGTCCACTGAATGACACGCAGTCCACATTCCAACAAAATCGACACTCTCAAACGAGCACTGCCCCTAATCTCTCTGTACATCTTTCACCGATACAAGATGGCCAAGCAACCACCTCTAACATGGACACATATGCGATGGACGCTCTTTCTAAGCCACCGAGCCTGTCGAGCGTACTTGATCTTTCCGGTCTTGACGCTACTAGAGTGCCGAGCCTCTACTCCGAAGAAAGTGGCGTGGATGAGCATATCGACTTTGACGCACTGTGGGCATGGCCAACAAACGTCCCTGCCTTTAATTCTCCTAGAGTAGCCGGTGATGGAGGTGTAAGCAGTGGACCCGGACAAGGCGTTAACAACAGTTCAGTACCGCTCTTCGGGGTAACCACCCACGAAGGCACTAATCAATGATGTCCTTGACGATCGGTTTTGGGCTTAGACAATAGCCTAATGAGCAAGGATATTCCATAGCTGGAGCACATTCTTTGTAGTTAGCTTAGGTGTCCTTCAATTGTCGTGTGCACAATGACCCATCAAGGTGATGGTGTGGAGCTTTGCACTCTGGCGAGCGGTACCCCGGATAACGCTATGGCTCCTTTGAACGCGGTCCGTGACCGAAAAGGTTAGCGCAAATCATGTAGTATGTTTTTCCAACGAGCAAACTGCCGTTTCGTCGTATCATGCCCAATTTCGTCTTGTATGAACAAGGTCTCACCAATGGCATTAGGTATGCCTCCAGCCATTGCAGTATCGGAATACGATGCCAGAGGATGCTGGTCGTTTTGTTGTTGTAGTGCAGCCATATCATTCTACAAAGAGGCATACTTAACCTACATATGCGGCTCGTCTAGATGCCTAGACTTTCGTGCTCTGAAGTACCAGGAAAGCATTCGCGGAAAAATTCAAACCCTCAAAGTCACACAACATAAGACCCCTCCAGCCAAGGCTGGGCACATTACAGGACACGGCTCGTGGTATATGTTATACCGTAATTCTGGATAGGCCCCAGCACATCACCATACAGTATATGTATGAAGCAGGCTGTCGCTTTTTCGATGAATATCATAGCCACGCTCGACCCGATAGGTTTATGAGACTTGACCGGCGACAACATCTGTCAATCCAACACCATGGCACCTGCTGGGGTAAACGACAATGAAGGTGTGATCCAACAGTTAATCAAAAACGATAAGGTGAGATGGTGGAACAAGCCCAATCTGCGGAATTTGTACCTCTTGCTTGTGCCGTTCTGTCTGTTTATTGAATCGACGTCGGGCTTTGATTCGTCAATGATGAATGGCATGCAGGCCTTGAGCTATTGGAAAGATTATTTCAACCATCCAAAAGGAGGCCAGTTGGGCCTGCTTGTTGCTTGCTATAATCTAGGTGCATTAACTTCTATTCCCTTTGTAGCACTGGTCTCAGACCATGTTGGTAGAAGATGGAGCATTGTTTTCGGCTCATGTATCATGATTATTGGTGCGATCATGCAAGGGCTCTCTAGGAACTGTATGTGATTGCTCAAAAGCCTCCCCTGGAGACTGACAAAAGACAGTGGCAATGTTTGTCTTCTCCCGCATCTTCCTGGGCCATGGAATTGTCTACGCTATTATTGGAGGCGCTGCACTCCTCGGTGAACTGGGCCATCCAAAAGAGCGGGCCTTCTTGGGTTCCATGTTCAATGCATTCTTTGGCGTTGGAGCCGTTCTCGGAGCCGGCATTGTCGTCCAAACAATCAAGATTCAAAACGACTGGAGCTGGCGCCTACCAAGCATGCTGCAGGCACTCCCATCCCTTATTCAAGTAGGGTTCGCTTTCTTTGTGCCCGAGAGTCCCCGATGGCTAGTCGCGAAGGACCGTTCGGATGAAGCCCTTGCCATTCTCATCAAATACCACGCCGAAGGCGATGCTTCACAGGAACTCCCGCACCTCGAGATTGCCGAGATCCGCAAAGCCCTCGAAATCGAAAACGAGTCTCGTAAACGGGGGTTTGTTGAGCTGTTTCAGACGGAAGGCATGCGTCGGCGTTCTCTTGTTGCAGCAGCTCTCGGTTTATTCGTGCAGTTTTCAGGCAACAACCTCATCTCTCAATATTTGGTCCCAATCCTCAACAAGATCGGCATCACCAACTCGCACCAGCAGGTACGATACAACGTCGGTAAAGAGAGCTGGGGCTTCGTGATCGGGATTGTCATGGCCTCGATTACGCCTCGATTTCCGCGTAGGCGGATGTTTTTGCTCTGTGCGATCTGCTTATTGATGGTGTACACGGCTTGGACAATCGCACAGGCACGGAATCGGATGACAGGGTCCAAATCCTCAGGCTATGCGGTCTTGGTGTTTATTTTTCTGTACAGCCCGGCGTATTGCATTGGATATAACGCGCTGACGTACGTGTACATGGTCGAACTATTTCCCTTCTATGTGCGAACAAAGGGACTCAGTTGGTTCCAGTTCTGGGCTCGAAGCGCGGTCATGTTTGGTCGGTTCTCCACAGCGCTTCCGCAAAGACTCAACGGCTAACCAGCGAACAGGCAGCTTTGTGAACCCTATAGGACTGGAGAATGCAGACTGGAAGTACCTGCTAGTTTATGTCTGCTGGTTGTGTTTTGAGGTTGTCTTTATCTACTTCCTCTTTCCAGAGACATTCGGAAAGACGCTGGAGGAATTGACATTCTGTAAGTGTGCCGGACTGTGTACATGTCTGGTGAAAAGACTGACGGATATACAGTGTTTGATGACGAGCAAGCGGCAAAGAATGAGCTGGCAGCGACAGCTGAAAAAGTCTTGCAGGATTCCAGCATTACCGAGGTGCACGAAACAGCGGAGAAGAAGGTCTAGCAGCAGGGACGGGGCATTGTGGATGCTGAAGGGCTTGTTATACATCTGTCCGCCTACCGGGACTACTACTCAATTCAAGCTACCAGCGTGAGAAATGAAGATGCAGAGTATGTGGATCAAGGTCCCAGAGTCGGTTACAGCCAACCGCGTCGCGCGTGTGGCTGGTCTTTTTCTGACTGGCAAAAAGTAGCCATGTAACCGCAAATGCCTGCAACGCCTTCCTCTTCGGGCGGCCAGGCAGCCGGCAAAATCAGGAACCGACTGCGGCGCTTCCCCGCTTGGTGCGACCAGACTTCCACACTTGGAAACGGATACGACATAACAATAGTGATACTTGAGTCGCCTCGCCTTTGCGCCCATCCTCCTTCTCATCTTTCTTTTTCTTCACCTTCTTCCTCTCCCCTTGCTGAACCAAAAATGGTGTCTACGCGCAATCACCCGTCGGCTTTCCCACCACCCGAGCCATCTCCTACCAAAAGCTCGCCCCGAAAGTCGCGTAATTCGACCGCGTCGCCCGCGCCCGCATCGCACGATTTCGAGTCGTCGCCGTCATCATCCGCGAAGATCCTAACGAAGCGTGCGCTTTTCAACTCGACCGAAAAAGCGAATGGGGCGATGGAGGCTGAGAATGAGGATAGTGCTGTACCAGCATTGTGGGCGCATACCGCCTCCAATGTTACAGTCGCCTGGATTGCTATTTCTTTACCGCTCGTCATCTGTACGTCCTACCTGCCTGTGTACTCTATTTTCCCGTGACCAGGATGCCGCTCTACGTATTGAGAAGTGCGCATGCTGATATGGCCCAGGGGACTCGCTCTATATCCTCCTCCGCCCGCACACCATGGCTGGCGGTAAACTCCAGTGGCCTATTTGGAAGCCATACGAGATTTATGCCGCCATTGACTACGTATACGGTTGGCCGGGCTGGAATGACCAGGATGGTTTTGGTGGCGGCCAGGGCGCTATGAACACCATCGAGGCAGTATTATATGGTCTGTACCTCATGATTTTGTACAATCATGGGTCTCAGGCCAGTCATGGCCGTGGTGTGCAAGTAGGTCAAGGCGTAAAAGGTTGGCTGAGTGGCGGCGTCAAAGTCAGCGGGAAAATAGGTAACATTGCGTTGATGATTGGCTTCTCAGCGAGCGTAATGACGTTTAGTAAGACTGTGCTTTACTGTAGGTTCAATCTTGTAACTTGGATTGACAGCCATATTGACTCTTTTAAGACTTTGTCGAATATTTCTCTGGGTTCAAGAACACAGCACATAACGACTGGGTCACGCTTGTGCTCTTTTACGGCATCATGAAGTAAGTTGTTGCGTCGATCATTCATTATACAATTCAGCACACGCTAACCCAAAGAAGCGGATTATGGGTCATTTTCCCTGCGTACATGACCGTTACCTTTGGATCCGACATCCTTGCCGGCCTCGACGCCGCGACCCATTCCCTTGCCAAAAAGAATTAACTTGGGTGCCGCTGAGCATGTGCCACACTTTCAACATTCGCTATACAGGGCTCAACGTAATCAACAGAACCTTCTTAGGTTTCAGCCTTCGAACACATGTACATTACGCTGCTTGCGCTTGTGTGTTCCCCAGTACAGAAGACTTTGCCAGCAATTTCCCAAATACCCTAGGAAGGACCCACGCAGTATGCTCCGGCTCTTTGAATCTGATTTGAACCTTTCACTGTCTCGTGGCCGAAACTCATCCGCGTCAGCGCCTTTGTTTTCTACTTCCGTCTCCCGGTTTTTGTTAACATCCCAAGCTAGTTGCAGCGTGGCAAATTCCTGCATGTTGCTTTCCTCGCGTTGTATGCGTACCAAAGAATATTCCGGACCCTGTGCATCCGACGACAATGCCGTAGACAATGTTTGGAGATTCTCCACTAAGTCGTCGAGCATGAATATATGTTGGAACTCATGACCAGAACTTTGCTCCGTCATTTTTAGCTGTGATGGTGTGCTTAGCTGTGGGAAAATAGGAGGATGACTAAGACCGTGATAGAAAATCGGCTGAGTAGCTTCTTGTTATGCTTGAATTGAGAATGCGGGACAGTAATGGTTCAAGTGGGTGATGTCATGTAAGTTACCCTATTTGCAGTTGCAGATCTAGGGTAAATGCCCTTTCTGTAGGGACATTGGTCACACTATTTATGTTCTAGTACCTTAAGTTTGTAAAGATACCAACATTGGACAAACTTGCGTGTAAAACACTCAAGGTATTCTAGGTTTTCAACCAAAGATATTAAGAGGATCTTAGACGGAGTTTTCATAGTTTTGTATGAGTCAGAGCGAGCTCTTGAAGAGCATACGACATGCACAAACAATCGAAAACCTGCGCTGATCAACCTAGACATAAACCTAGTGCTTGATATTTCAGTCGTATACCAAATCTAATAACGGTTTCAGATCGGACATCACACCCAGACAAACCATATTTTCTTCATCATCTCCCACAAACATATCTCCAAATCATTCTCTAAAGCACCAGGTTTTACATAACAATACACCTACACATCACTCTCTGCTGATATTTCTTCTTTGCAGTTTGTTCCCTCTCCTTTTCTTTCTTCTCCTCCCCATTACTTCCTTTGCTGCTTCTCTTACCCACAGAAATCTGTCTCCGCCGTTCTTCCAACTCCCGCATGCCGGTCGCTCGTCCGAACGGCCCCTCATCCCCTATATCTACGATGCCAGTGGCGCCTTTTTTGCGCTCCATCTCATCACGACCTGGAGTAGAGAAGGTGGTCGACGGCACGGAAGTTAGCGTGAGATTGCGACTCCGACCTTGGGGTGTCTGCGGGCTGATCGTGGATGTGGTACTCTTGCTGCGCTGAGCCGCATGGGGACGGGAAGGCGTCGAGGTCAACGCTGGGAATGCATGGACAGGGGTTGGCTTGTCAGGATCGTCCAGTAGCTGAGGTTGGATCTGGGGGCTGCCGTTGGGACCGCTATGGTAATTATGCTCCTGGGTGGGGTCCTCGTTTGTGCGACGGCGGGCCGGGACCGTGGGATTGATCGCTCTCTCTCTTTCTTCCATCCCAGTTCCTTCGTCCGCTTGCTGAGTTCCCTGTTTTTGGACCGCTAGAGCCGTAGATGCTGTTTGAGCAGGTAGCAATTGAATATGTGGTCCCAGGTTTGCTTGGCTGTCTGGTAGCTCGCCTGCAAGAGCGTGCGCTGCCGTCTGCGCAGACAACCTGCGGTGTTTGCGCGGTGCGGCGACGCGGCGCGTAGGAGTTATGCGCCTGGACCCTGTATTACTCGCGGTAGTAGTAGTAGTTGGAGTAACGTGGGTGGGTTGTGGAATTCGACACGGTGTTATCTTTCGGCCATTGGTCGTACGGACTTGAGGTGGCCTTCCTCGTTTGTCGCACCCTGGGACTTGCTCTATGTTAACTTAGCAATCGTACTTTTCTCTCTCTACTTTGCTTGATACGTCTCTGCTTGGTCCACTAACCTGGGTATCGGGTTTCATTTTGATGCGGTATCTGGATCTTACCTCTTCCGGATATATGCTTGTATGCAGGCAGATGACCCAGACTATGGACAGAGTGTCGTGGTGTCGATTGTTTAGCAAAGCCTTGGGATAGGGCTTCTGAGAGAGATTCAGGCGACGGTGTCACACGGCGGATGGTGGAGCGCGTGCTGTAGGAACTCACAGGCCGCGTAGGCGAGTGCGTAGGTGTATGTGGGAGTACGTAGCTCGCCATGGCTAAGACTTGGATTACATGGGGGAGAAGTAGACGGGCTGTATAGAAGTCATGAATCGCAAAGACAATCTTGGTGAGCCAGCCGTACGGGCTATGGCGGGTGGTGACGTCGATTATGGCCAACCGTGGCATTCACTCAGTAATCCAAAGGCAGGTGAACATAAAAAAAAGCGAAGTGAAATGAAGGAGATATCATTCTGTTTGGGGTACGGGGATAAACGCTAATAATGCAATTATGCTTGGGTCGTTTCTTCTCATTTTCAAATAGCGAAACCATGGTTGATGTACCTTCAGGTTGGACATGTTCGATTGCACCTCATCTCGGTACTGTGACAAACAAATTTAAAGTTCTCGGTATGTTGGTTGGGAACTCAAAGGCTGTCGTATTTATACAGCATGTTCTTCATTTGCGTTTGGTTAGACCAGAAAAATGGGTAAGCGTTATCCTGCTGCGACGTTCTTTTAATCTGGCTCGTAAGCTCTGAATATCCTTGGTATTAAGACCATAGAAGTAGCGCACTGGTTCTACCAGCTTCTTATTTCCTACGGTCTAGTGCAAGTAACTCAGAACACTTGGTTTTCCTGTTCGACCATGTAGCTGTCAACAGGCCACAAGAAGTGAAAAATGTCCAGTGAAGCTAGCGGGCCCTGCACATCTTTGGAAGCACTACTATTTCCCTACGTGTCCCCATAACCTTGATATCGTAGCCGTGTGTCTCGGCTCTCCTTTTGCATTAGAGACACCCCTCAGACTTCACTATCTATAGACCGTTCTCAATCCAGTTTTTCAGGAAGTTAATGAGTTGTTCCCTTAAGTACAGCGCCCGCCAATCATGTAATACGGTCTCAATGTCATTGGAAATATCTCTTAATATCGGTTTGCCATGAAATTCATAATACCACTCCATCAGTCGGCCATTCTTGATTTCCAGATCACGCGGGAAAAACTTGATATTCAACCTTAGTTTAGCTGCATCATCTCTTATCAACGGAGATGAGTTATAGTGCACAGGGAGACCGTTTGTGAACCCGGCCTCCTGACGGCTCCATGAGGACAATAGAGCATCGTTGTCAAGATCAAGGGCGTCCTGGCGGAATAGTTCGGGGAAAATGATTCGGAGACCTCCGTTTCGCAGTGTAGCCGCGTGTAAGTCAAGGTCCTTAAGTAGGAAAAAGAATGGGTTCTTTTCCCGCTCGGAGAGCCTCGAAATTAGATCCCAGGACCGAATGGTTCTGGTAGGCAGTATATACTTTACCATGAGGCGAGGGTAAAGGCTGCACAAATGCTCCATTTTTTTGATTGCAGATACAAAAAAGCCGTCTATCTGATTGGCAGTTTCCAGCACGAGCATTCGGTCGCATCGGAAAACAAACGTCATGGGCTGCTGCTTTAGCGTTGGGCTGAGGACGTAGGGGTTGTCGAAAAGATTCTCCATTCTACGAAGCACAACAAGGTAATCCTTTTCGCTTGGAAACGAAATATTGTTCAAGCGCCATTCTAGATTTCTTGTTTCGTATCTGAACTGCTTGTTTACGTTTTGAATCTGGTTAAAAAGAGGGAAGGGTGCCTTTTCGTCATCATCAGCCAGTATGACATGGCAATGAAATCTGCCTGAGCTGCGGTCCCGGCAGATTCCCGTTTTGTATCGCAACGACATTCTGCTGGTGAGCACAGACTTATAAATCATATTGCGTAGTTCAGCAGGCAAATCCAGAAATGTGATCACACCACCGCGAGAGTTAGATGCCAAAGAGGGTCTCGTATGTGTCGTTGGAGACGAAACAAGATCCCATCCGAAGCCCATGGCAAGCAAAGAAAGGGGAGTCGAAGGTGGAGAGGAAGATAATTTGGGATAGCTTGGGTTCTTATCAGTCTCCACCCGGTAGCAAGGATTCATCTGTGCCTACCTGCGAGTCGCCGGCGTGATAGGAAGAAGCAAGATGTCTGTGTAACAATATTGTGGGTGACGTGACACAAGTACGCCTGTCCAGGCCTGGCAAGGTCCTGGACTAGTAGGCGGGGTAGGGGACGGTTTTGAACTTGACCAAGACAGGGGAAGCTGCAAGCTCACCCCCACCATCGTTTCATTGTTGATCGTCACCCTCGATTCGCGCTACGGTCGCTTCCGACGCTTATTCACGGCATCAGCCGAGCATCACTTTCTCTTTGACCCTCTTTTCGCATCCCCTCAGACCCCCGCACCCAAAGACTTGCGCAATGGGAGCTCAAGCCGAGGGGCTTGCCCCCGAACAGGTTGCATTCTTCAACGACAATGGCTACCTTTTCATCCCAAACGCCTTGTCACAGGATACAGTCCAAGAGCTGCTGCATGACACCAACAAGATGCTTGACGACTTTTCCCTCGATGACCATCCCATGACAAAGTTTTCGACTGGCGGAGATGATGGAGCGGGACATGTAGGCGACAAGTATTTTCTGGAGTCTGGAGACAAGGTGCGGTTCTTTTTCGAGGAAGGTGGGTGCGCAGCCTCCGCTCCCTCATTCACAGTGCTCAGCGTGTCGTAGAGGCATTTGACCTGTCAGGCACTCTCACTAAACCCAAGCAACGCGCCATTAACAAGATCGGCCATTATCTCCACGAGCTCTCCCCATCGTTCCGCAAGATTTCGCTTTCACCCCGTAACGCCGCTATCGCGCGCTCACTCGGCTTCCGCGACCCGCAATGCTTACAATCTATGGTGATCTGCAAACAACCACAGATTGGGGCCGAAGTGCGCCCACACCAGGACAGCACATTCTTGTATACAGATCCGCCGAGTGCGGTAGGGTGGTGGTATGCGTTGGAGGATGCAACGTCCGAAAATGGCTGCTTGAGCTTCGCGGCTGGAAGCCATAAACGGACACCCATCGCGCAGCGTTTTGTGCGCACTAACGCGGGCGGCGGTGAGGGTACTGGTTTCATCAGCAATGAGGGCGCGCGATTTCCCAGGAGCTTGCAGCCAGTGCAAAATGGTGCGGTGAATAGCGAAGCGAAGGAGGAGCACTATACAATGGGTGAGGTGAAGGCTGGAACGTTGGTACTGATCCACGGTAATGTCCTGCATCGAAGCGAGAAGAATAGCAGCAACAACAGCCGCTTCATATATACATTTCATGTCATTGAGGGGGAAGAGACATATGATGACCGGAACTGGCTGCGGCCCCCGGCGAAGGGCTTTTCGAGATTACATGCGAATTCGTAGTTGAATGCAATGCATGATAAGCGGTATTTTGCCTATGCTTTGCTTTGAACACACAGTGCGATACCTGCAAGCACAAATGCCATACCTATCCAAGTGTCTATTCATGAGTTAGTAGAGCCTAGATCAAGGATTGGATCGACATGCCTCTACTGATGACCTTCTTCTCAGCCCACCACTCGCCCAACACAGTGAACAAAAAAGCCAGTGAATTCGTTATGGGTACAGTCAGACTCAGTTCTACTCACATTAGCCATGATCCGTAGAGCTTGCCACCCAAGCTACTCACCAGCCTGTCCGATTAGGATGAAGAACCAAACACTACCAGTAACATTCAACAACAAGGGCACCGCATACGCCGGGCGGCTCAGCACGCCTATCACCGCGTACCATATTGCCAGTAGCTTCTTCTTAAGCCACGAATTGTCCGGATCCATAAGCGACGGACGCGTCGGCGGAGTGTAATTCATAGCTGCACGGCGCATGAAGGGCGTAGTGAGGCCCCAACACGCGCCAACTATGAGGAAGCCCAGGATCCAACGGAAGGTCGAGGGCTGTGGAGAAGGCGTAATAGGCGCGTCAGGATCCATTGTCCTGGAACAAGGCTTCCAGAAATGGTATGTATCAGAGTTATCTTCAGAGCGATGTTGTATGCAACAGAGCATGGAGAAGGGTGGGATTGGTTGGGAGTGGGAGCGATATCGTGGGGATTCGGAGCAGCAACATAGCCCGTGCACTCTGTTCCTACGTCCAGACTCCGCACTCTCCAACCATCTTCGTTGCCCACTTTGATCAAGCTTAGTATGAAAACATAGCCCAGTAAGACACACTTAGAACATCGTAAGAGAGGAAGCCATATGTTGCACAGAATACCAACGCTGCCCCATCGTGAACCTCAATCGCACCATTTATCAACTGAGAGGCCTTTCATCCGCTATCGCGGCCCTCCAGAAGCCCGATAAACTATCGTATATCTCGAATGAAACTAACGTTTTAGGTTCGGTGCCTCGATTTTCCGGCATGGCCTCTTTTAGCACGATCCTCCCAGCCGCCTGGATCCTTAGCCGTTTGCGGAATGTTACTTCTTCCCTGGGAAAAGAAGAGGCCGGGGTATCATTACGCCACTAGAAATGAAACGTTGAATCTACAATTTTATCTCAAAACCCATTAGACGGGAAATGTAGAATCAGACGAATGCCTGGAGCGACTCAAACTTCTTAGAGATGCAAAGTACCAGACAGGACTTCTATCACGGCACTTTACACTCTGTACTTGAGGCCCAGGGATTGGCATATGTTGCTGTGAGACAGGCGGTTGGGTCCTGGAATGCAACGTGGGAGAAACGGCATGTGGCTGTTTGCGGAATGTTGCTATGAGCCCTCGCCACCGAACACTTCAGTCTCCCGCAAGTCTAACCGACTGTTTGTCCCGTAGGCAGACCATGCAAATAAGTCAAACGCACCCTCAATCTGCTGATGTCAGAATCCATTCCTCGCTCAATCGCTATCTATAGAGTATACCATTCCAGGAATGCATCCGAACCGACGAGGTTGGCAAGAACTCGGTTGCACCATCATGCAACAGTATATATCGAGTATAGGTCATTCGTTTATCTTGTTTACGCTGTTCTGTTTTCGCGTCATTGGTGCATTCATTCATTTTCTGCTGCAGCTTTCTGCAAGGTACGCTTGCCACATTGACACGCTCTATTTGCGCCTCCCTCGCAACAAATTACCTCCTACAAATCTACCGACAACCCGGTATTCCGTTACGCGCGACAACGTCAAACCCATGTCCTCGTTACTTGTGCCTCATCCCGATATCTCAATGCGGTCAAGCATCGACAAAGAGGTCGAGACCGTAGACCTAGAACAACTCTTTGACCAATACGTTGAATCAGACCTGTTCCAGCAATTAAACGACACACCTGCGGAACCTTCGAGCTCCGATGATCTTACACATCTCTTTGAGCTACCCTCCTCGAATGAGAGTGAAGCGTTGGACACCAAATCACCGCCCAATTGGGATACGACCCGGGGCAACGCTTGGCGCATGCCTACCCTTCGGCCTGATGAACAAAATGTAGCCTCACCCCTCCTCGGCAACAATAATCTCTCCGTCTACCCCAAAAGTAATGGTAGAGCTTGTTTCAGTGATCCAGAGTTCTTCAATTTCGACCATCCGTTCGAATTTGACACTGTTAATCATACACCCGTTTCTCAGCCCTCTACCCCTAAACCACAGATCTTCAGGCCATTGAAGAAGGATAGGTCGAGCTCGAACCGCTCCAGAGATCACGGTATCAATCGCAAAATCAAAAGCTCAACGCTTTTTAGAGTTGCAGGCAATATGATTCAACCCTCAAGCTACAGGGCAAGCCTACAAGACATCTGGACTCGCAAAACAGATGCCACAGCTGATGCGTTCAATATACAAATGTCGTCAAACAGTATGCACTCACCTCGATCATCTAAAAAGATGCTTCCTGATGAAAATTCGAATGGATTCTATACCCGTGAGCAACAGCCTTATGCGATCATGGTATCACCACACTTGGAAGACGAAGCAGCCTCAGACATACCACACCCACAATATCAGTTCACGCCATTGTCATCGCCTGGTATCGAATCAAGTCAGCGGAATGGGGAATACACCTCTTTCCAATTTTCAAATGACGGCAGACAAGGCGCGTACATGATGCCACAAGTCCCCAATGCGGCTCTTTCAGCCTTGCAAACCCCGCCACCCTCACACCGCCTACCTATGGCAACCTGGGATTCTGATATGTCACCCGATCTAGACTGCGGGTTTTTTTCGACCTCGCCAGAGTTGCAGACCAATACTAGGACATCAGGGTGGTGGAATGGCTTAGGCTCTGCTTCCGTCACTGAGCAGTCTTCCCCAAACACCGGCCTATCATCGCACTCACGATCAGTGAGTCACAATATGGAATTCACCACTGCTTCAATAGCGGGACTAGGCATATCATGCGACTCAATAAACTCTTCAGGCTTTGGATCCGATGTTAATGATGAACTAAGAAGGCTGTCGGCCTCAGCCTCGTCTTTGGACATGGCGCCGTACTCCGCGCTCTATCCACCAACGCCCGGAATCCCAATTGGACATTCTCCTGCCAATATTCCGTCCCGCTCACCCTCACTAAGTCCGCAGCCACAATTCACACGTCGTAGACATTCTGCACAACAGCAGCGCCGGTCATCACATCATCACTCCCGCCGTAAATCTTCTTATTCTTCTAATCAGTCAAATCCTCGCAATGGCAGCAATTCCTCGTCAGGCGGCTTCGTCAATTTCACTCCTGATGATTCGAAAAAGATTCTAACAGGCGTGGCACCAAGTGGAAGCAGTAAGACGAAGGCAAGAAGGGAAAAGGAAGCTGCGGATAAAAGGCGGAAGCTTAGCCAAGCTGCTGTAAAGGCTGTAATTGAAGCCGGTGGTGATGTCGGTAAATTGGAAAAGGAAGGCTTACTTGTGCTAGATGGTTAGATTTGCGTAGGCCGGTTTTTGGCTTCGTCTAAGTTGTTGGGCGGTTGAGCGACCGACTTAACTAGCTCCACTACGACGCTCATCTATTGAGCAAAATGAAGCGTGCTGGAGGCATATTGTCTTTTATGGAGTCATCGGTTGTCGGTTATCCTATACTACGACTTGTTTATAGCGTTTCGATATTTGAGTGTTTGGACAAAGTGTCAGTAATGGCTATTTGCTATTGCTTCTGGGTATTAATGCGTTTTTAACCAAGGCGGATTATGTATACGACATTCCCTTCTTGAAGTAAGTTGAATTTATTCAAGATGGCTTCAATGTTTGATTGTAGTCCATATACCCCATGTTGTTCGCTATTGCATAGAGTCCAGTCTGGTCGATTATTGAAAGGATTTCATGTTCAAAGTAGACGTGCTCTCTCGATACTTGTGGATATAATCCTGTAGATGGCTACTTGAAGAGTCACGTACATATAACGGGAATATCAATAGAGTTCAAGACAGGTTTTGTTGAAATGTTGCGCCTAAGAACACAAACTCTTTACAAGCTTTGGCGTGCGCTTCTCTGACTGCCATACCTATGATGAGCTACCTCTGCTACAGGTTGAGGGTCGAAAATGCTCTACAGGCTAAGGACGATACTTGAAGATTCTTAGCTCACAATAAAGTGAGCCGTATCCCCTCGTACGTTACTTTGCTCGTTGCATGTCCTCTGGCTACCTTTGCCAGGGCTAGTTCGACGTGCCTGAGGGTTCGAGTGGCCTGTTAAGCTGAGCCACTCGCAGGAAAACACCGGATGGAATATGTGTAGTTCGTGTTTCTCAAATGAAAGAAGCCTTTCACTCAACCATTCCAAGGCGATCCAGCACCGTAGCCACAACTCCCTGAGCACCAATGCCTTTATCTATATTACCCATGACACTTTCTTCTGCTTCCATTTCTACAGCTCCTTCATAAACCCTGACGATAGTGTCTTCGTCAACGCGCTTGCCACATGCGACCAGTCCTTTGATCAAGGTACTAACTCTTGTGATTTCTTTTAACACACCAGGCTTGATATCGTCGTTTTGGCTCGAGTACAAGGTTTCGGAGACAGCTTGGTCGAGCTGCGTGATGCTGACGTCCTTCTGGTCTAGTGCAGACTTGTTATGCGCAGAGACAAAGATGTATCCATTCACGCCGAGAACCACGTCAATCTCTCCAGCTGATGAGCTGAGCGTAAATGTCTGCCTCTTGGACCGCACAACTCCTCCTCTTCTTGATAGTATACCACCTCCCGCTCCGGACAGACTCGTAAAGAGCCCGTTGCGAAGCTTTCCGTACTTGAGCGAGCGGGTATGCAGCGACGCAGTATTATCCTGATGCAAGCTCTGCACTTCTGCAACAAGCAGATCGCCCTCACTGAAGAAAGTCCTTATGTTCAACTCATCCACTGCGGTCCTCCTTCGTAGTATACCACCCGGCAGGTTGATAGCACTCAAAGGCAAACCAGCTAGCATTGGCGCCGCAATGTCCACAGTCCATTTCTTTGTCTGCACACTCACTATCCGGCCTACGACTAAATCGCCAATCTCAGGGGTGTACCTCGCGCGCAGTGGCTGTACTGAAAGCAGCTTATTCGTTTTGTGCATGTGGCCGGCGACCGTAGATGTGATCATCGATGTACCAGCAGGGATATAAGTACCGTGACCGCGCATCCATTGGGAATCAGCCGTAATGGTTTCGCCAGGCGTGACGATTGATTTAGTAGAGGATAACGGCTCGTCGTCCTCCATTTCTTCGTCGGAGCTAGACATATCCACGTGTTGTGATGGGGTAGACGCCGAGGGAGGAAGTATAGAGATAGGCATATTGAGCGATGAATTTTGCAAGCGTGCACCGGGGTTGAATATGCAGACAGGTGCAGCGTGCAGTTGAAAGTTTGGTGGTGACCTTGTTGGTCGATAAATTGCTTAGGATTGCAGAGCAGGGAACTACGGATAGGCTAACCAAAATGGTCTTAGCATAAGCCTTGAGCTCTGCCTCTTTCTCGACGTCCACTGTTGTCGTCATGAACAACAAAGCTCATCGACTTGTTTGTCAAATTTCTATCGTGCAAAAACGCATATTTGCTCTTATTCGATCGCGCTTGAATCATTAGAGACCACTCTGATTGTCCGTGCCCTCGTTGGGCAATGACTATATAGTTACTCAGAGTACGTCCCTTATGCACCATGTTGATCAGCCATTGATGGAGCCCGCAAGGTAGTCCTACTTTGTATCTCGCGGTTGATTTCCAGCAAAAATGAATTCAACCCCTGAAATGGGTCCTCCATCGCCTTTCTTTGAACCTTTCATCAAGACCTTAGATATTGCATCCCACGTCAATGCTCAAGATGACCTTCTCTCGGTAAGCATACCAGAAAACATGGAACCTTCGATTTATACCCAAATGCAAGTTACAAAAATTCAACTGTTCCTGGAAACATCTCTATCAGCATACATACAGTGAACACTGACACTTCCTACAGGGTTTTAATTATGCCAAGTACCCACGCTCTCTGGCCACTAAATCCACTGTTGATTCGTTTACCACCGGAACTGGAGACACTATCTACCATTCTCTTACTCCATTATTAGAAACAACCAACTATGAATTGATCCTCGTAACATGTTTCTGGGCTCAGTCTTCCAGTCTCCAAACTTTGAATGCCATTCTACGCAAGCTGTCTGCGAAAGCAATCCGACGGGGAACAGAGAAAATCAAAGTACGGATATGTTTCTCATCTTCCTCGCTGTTCCAAAAACTATTCCACAATCAATCGATCGAAGGACAGTCGTATCCATCCACAGTATGGACAAAGAAGCTGGGCTTACCTGACCCATCTGAGCTTGGCGGGCTGGATCTACATGTCAAATCCATCTTCATCCTCCCCTTTAGTGTTATGCATCCGAAGTTCATCATCAAAGACCGAACAACAGTAGTTTTACCCTCTTGCAACATTAGTTGGGAGCAGTGGTTCGAGGGCTGCATAACTTTTTCCGGGCCGATTGCTGGGCAGTTCTTGAATTTTTACAACCTATTCTGGAATCGACAAGATGTGCTACCACTGCCAGTATTATCTAGCGAAGAAGACGACGACCCTTGGCACGCAGATAATGTGGCAACCACTATCTCCGGGCATGCTCACACTGTCGCACATTATTCCTCGTCAAAGAAAAGCTCTGACATATCTGACATCCACACTATTTTCTTACCTAGTCCTCACCGTCGAAATCCACGCTTCCGACCGTTGACTACAACCGAGAAGATAGTCGCACCACCGACGCCCCTTAACTCCTTTATTCTCACTGTACTAGCCAAAGCGAAAAGAAGTATTCGCATACAAACGCCAAATATCACTTCACCTCCTGTTCTCTCATTGCTCTTGAAAGCTCTGGAGCGTGGAGTCAACGTCAAGATACTCACTTCCGCAAAACTTATGATACTTGAGCAGCTTGTGACTGCTGGGACAACGACCTCACGCTGCATGAAAAAACTCATCAAGCGCTATCAAAGGCTTGCACGTCCTGATCACCGCCAAGCGTCTGATGAAGAAGTAGCAATACCGCTCTCGAAGCCAGGACGTCTTCAGATATCTTACTTTGAGCCGGTTGGAGGACTAAGACCAAGAGGTAAAGAGGCTGGCGAGCCGCAACAGTCTCATTTGAAGCTGATGCTCATTGATGAGGAGGTGCTTGTGTTAGGATCCGGCAACCTTGATCGAGCGAGTTGGTTCACAAGCCAGGAGTTAGGGGTTGCATTCTTCGACAAAGAGCTATCAGGAAGAGTGGGGGAGGTGATCAGTCGAGCGATGGAAGGGAGATCCCATCTTGTATACGAAAGTGCTTGAATATCATCAGCGTCAGAAGAATTAATCTTGCTTTAAATCACATTTCTACATTTCTAGACCTTGCCTACAGATTTCCCTCCATCGTTATTGCCTTACAGTATCACACACGACTGTTCTGGGTTTCATACCCAATATAAGGATTTAAGATCTTAGGGATCGAAATATAACCCAGAATGGTCCGGACTTATACTCATAACTCGACAGTAGACGTTTGATCACCAAAAATGGCAATACCCAGGCATAAAAGGGAATAGAAAGTCGAAGGGTCGGATTTATTTAGTGTATGGTATGCAAGCCTCTACAGTCCATCTGATTTGAAATTAAACATTAACTGATTACTTTAGCCTTCATTTATTTACGTTCCCCCAACCTCTGCAGCTTATCGTCGAGGTCAGATTATTGTTAGTATCTCCAAAGCTGTCACAATGCATGCTTCGTGCACCACTGCCGTTAACAATAATAGTCCATGGCATCAATCTTGATAAAAAGTGATAGAGGCCAGACATATTGCTAGAAGTTGTAGTGCTAAGCCCCGGCTTTCCAACCATGGAATAAAAAACCCGAGTGAACCACCCAAGATCAGTCGTCATGCTCATCCAGAGTGAACTCTACTGGACCTTTTTCCCCATCTCTCTTCATGTCAACAGAGAAACGGACACCTGCCATCCCCACCAAGCCAGCACTCATCGCAAGAGACGCGACAAAGCCGTTTGAAATCTCTTCTATTTCAACTTTCTCGTTGGGGAAAAACCCTGTAGGTATCGCACTTCGCAGGTAACATATACGAGATGCTAAAAATGGTACTAATGGACGTAGTCGGAAGAAGCGTGGACCTGGCGATGCCGGTTTGGGTGCAGCAGCGTCAATGCACCGCTGAGCAGTGATTGTTTTCCAATTGGAGGTGGTCGGCTGATCTGCCGTTTTCTTGCTTGCTGGTGTTGAAGACCGTGGTCTGCATGCCGAATTAGCTGGTATTGAGAATGGACCGGTGGTTGATTGTTTCCCTGGATTCGAGTCGACAAAAGCTCCTGCGTCTGTGATGCGACGGTCCTTAAAGATTTGGTTAGGCCCGAGAGGTTCAAATGAAGCACCCTTGTTCCTTGAAAAGTTTTGCTCTAGTATAGACTTGCCCTGAAGTGTTTGAGGATGTGATGCACCATGAGACTCATGCATGTGTTGAAGGAAGTCTTCTTCGGATGTAAACAGTGCCTGGTTACATTGACGGTACCTGTGATAATGCTGAGCATGCTCAACATGAAATGCTCGGTATCCCGTACCACACAGGTGGCAGTAATGGGTTTTTGGGGATGGAAACTGCGCAGATAGAGGTGGCCCAGCGTTCTCGGCTGCAATGTCATCAAAAGACCTCAAAAAACGACAGCTCCAGACACGGCAATGTGAGTGCTTGTTCATGGCATTGTGGTCCACAAATACCTTGCGACAGTAGCGACAGCGAAACGGGCCTAGTGCGCCAGGAGAGCACAAGTTTTCCAAGTGGTTTTCTAGCCGTTCCGGCCACCAGGCCGATCTGTCCCATTCTCCAGTTGCCATATGCTCTGCAACATGCTCACACCGCTCGCTCCAGTTGAGAGATCTTTTACCGCAGAAGCCACAGTATAACATGGGATCTTCTGCTTTGATTGGTGCACCAAACCTCCTCCACTTGATCGCAAGGTCTTTGCAGCCAAAGTTGCTACCTTCGCTGTCAAGTAGACGTGCTTGGCAACCGAGCCGTGCAGATGGGTGTTTTACGTTTTTCGCAAAATGCATATGGTGAAGATGCTGGACAAAATGATCGCGCCTGTAAAAGGTTCTTTGAGATTCTGGCCTACTCCGACATTGTTGGTATTTGTGAATTGCCAGATGATCTTCATCAGGCCGCATCTGGCCACAGAAGGGGCAGGACTGGAGAGGCGTGTTTTTGTTATCGCAACAAATCCAGGTTGTTCGAAGTGCGTGAACTGAATCTTCATGGCGAATCCATTCATATTTTGTCTTGAAAGCTCGAGGGCAAAATGTACAGCAGAACGGAAGGTTCTCTTGCGGCACTCCGGCGCTGTTTAATCCGTTGAATTTTGTCCGCGTGTATGGCGACTGCTTCCACTCCATTCGTCGGCGCCCACGTCTACGATCTCGCCCAAAGGATGACATGTTGCTACCGCTGCTGTAGGTTGTCGGAGCAGTACCGTCAGACGAAGCGATGGAGGTGATGACGGAACCTGGTCCACCAACTTGTGAACCAGAAGATGTGTCAATTTGAAAGTCTCTCCCATCACTTGAAGTGCCATCGCCTATTGCAGCTTGGATTGTGGAATACGGAACTGCCTCTTCCTGATACGATTGTGCAAGGTAAACTGCCAATGGAGGCTGCGGTGGTTGCACGGCCTCGTCAGTTTGCCTATCTAAAGCCTCGAGACTATCTCGTGAAAGCTTTGATGATAGTGAGCATGTGCTCTGGTTTGGTTGTGATATTGCTAGTTCGGATTCTGCAAGGTGTGAATTTAAGCTACGCACCTCCAGCGGGCTTTACATGGACCAGCATTGTATTACCAGCCAGAAGTAGGAGCAAGGGCAGGCGTACCTAGAGACTCAGGCTTCTTTCGAGCTCGAGTATTATTAAACCAGTTACGAACTCGCTTGACATCCAGATTGGCCTGGTGTGCGATGATGTCGATTTCCCAGGAACATGGATAAGGGTTGGCAGTGAACTCCTCTTCAAGCATCTGTCTCGCCTCAACGGGTATGCGCGTTGAAGGGCCTTTTCGTTTTGCAGATGCAGGCTTACGGGTGATATTGGAGTTCCGTTGTGGCCTGGACACTGGTTGCATACCCTGCTGTAAGGCGATTACATCTCCTTCCCGAGGCGAGGAAGGTAGTGCATGCAGAGGCACCTCGAGATGAGGCTCGCTAGGTTCGGTAACAGAGGAAGTCGAACCAGATTTGATTAAAACATCTGGTGATGGCAGCGCCTCGGGTAAATGGTAGGATGCTTCAGGTAGCGAAGCAGCGAGTACTGCCAACTCTGACGTAGCAGGTTGCCAGTCCATGATATCATCTAACTGCTGCCAGTGCTCTGTTTGCATGAGTGACGCATCACGATCTACTACGGAATGGATACCGCTATCGTGCTCTAGCTGAGCGAAGTCGAAAAACTCATCCATGGTATCGAGCCGCTAAAGCGTGAGGAGGTTCCAACGCGGCGGTGCAGAAGTGGCTTGCGATAGCTTGATAGTAGTTCCGTGTATCGAGCCTTGATAACAGGACAGATAAGAGGGGGATGTTATGTGTCTCATCGTTTGAAGTGGCGGGCAAATCCTAGTTAATTGATGAATGTCTGACGAGGCTTGTGCGCGGTGATGAAGAGGGTGCGGGGGTCGTCAGGCGGCAAGGCTGAAATTCATTTGTTATTGAAACTAAGCTTAATCAAGTATTTGAGGCAGCCAACACCTCTTATTTCTAGTATTAACGCACTAAAGGAATTAGAAGAAGCATGAAGCTGAAAGGCCGAAAATAAGATTACAGCTAGGGAGCAAGGGGAGGAGGTGCTGTAATTTCCATATCATACTTTTGAGGAGTGTCTAATGAAGGTGCTCAAGTAAGGTAGTATGCTGAACCTGGGTAGGCAGTAGTCAATGGGATTCCTAGCGCCTCAAGGAGGAGGCATTTGAATATAAGTATACCCCTCATCAATAAAGACGAGTTTTAAACGAAAAAGAGGTGAAAACAGAAGAACGAGTATATGTAAGCGTAGCCAAAACCATAGTGAACCATTTCCAGCTTTCTACTGGTCCTCGTTTCGGTGGGTGCCAAGCTTTCGTTCATTGTGGATAAGATAAGCTAGTCTTAATGTGGATAAGCCTACCAGCGCCTTGGCGCCATCAAAAAATGGTTCAGCAACAACTTTTGTCCCATGAAGAAATAACACCTCGCTGCCTTCGCACTCACCAACCATGGCTGCCGAAGTGCTGCCCTTGCAGCCTGTTAAATTACGCAAAGGCCCTTCGGCTATTACTCAGGAACAGAAATACTGGAATCAGTTTGCGTCGGAGCTTCGTCTCGACCCATCCAACCATTCTTCGCCCGTAACGCACATTACAATACCACCGCGGCCCCATTCGACCCTCCTTACCTCTGCGCAAGATTCCTTTGCTGTCACAACTGGAGGTCGCGTTCAGATTTTCTCCTCAAAAACTCGCAAAGCTATAAAGACTATCAGCCGTTTCGGCGTCGATGACATTGCCCATGGCGCAACGATTCGGGGGGACGGCAGGCTTGTAATAGCGGGAGGCGATAGTGGTATAATACAGGCTTTCGACTTGAACAGCCGTGCTATTCTGAAGACCTGGAGAGAGCATAAACAGCCGGTATGGGTGACGCAGTGGAATCCGTCCGAGCTCACTAGCTTGATGAGCTGCTCCGACGACCGCACAGCACGGCTGTGGGATCTTCCGAGCGACAAGAGTATCACTACATTTGAAGGACACCAAGTGCGAGCTTCCATTCCTACCGCATCCACCGTTTACATTCTAATACTAAGTCTTAGGATTATGTTCGCTGCGGAACCTTTATGCCAGCACGCAGCGGATTGATTGTAACGGGCAGTTATGATCAAATGGTTCGTATTTGGGATGCTAGAGTAGGAGGGAAGTCCGTCATGGCATTTAAACATGCTGCACCAGTCGAATCTGTTCTTCCTATGCCTTCAGGTACCGCTGTTCTCGCCGCAAGTGACAACACTATCAGCGTGTTGGATATAGTTGCCGCTAAACCTATGCATCTCCTACGGAACCACCAAAAGACGGTCACTGCTCTATCGCTTACCCACAATGGCGAGAGGTTACTGTCCGGTGCCCTCGATGGTCACGTCAAAGTTTTTGAGACGACAGGCTGGAATGTTGTGGCGGGGATGAAATACCCCTCACCAATATTGTCATTAAGCGTGATTCCGTCACAGAATGAGGATAAACACATTGCGGTCGGCATGCAATCTGGGCTGTTGTCGATCAAAACACGGCTATCTGGAGAGCAAAAAGCGCTTGCAAGGGAACGAGAAAAGGAGATGAAGGCTCTCATGGAAGGCAAGATTGAAGAGTATGACCGAAAACGCAAGCGAGGCAAGGGCTGGGAGAAGCGCCTTCGGGGACGTAATTTTACCGGTGAAGAGGCAGATATCGTCGTAGATGCAAATGCAAGAGGAAACATCAAGCCTGGAACAGCTTGGGCGCGTGCCCTCCGTCAGGGCCAGTATGGGAAGGCTCTGGATATCGTTCTGCAGCAAAAGGTACGAATGTTTTCTGCTTCCGGAATTGCAATATCTTGCTAACCGCTGAATAGGACAGCAATGCTAAAGAACATTCCATCACCGTGTTTACAGCTTTACGCCATCGCAGCGCGCTTAATGCTGCACTAGCGAGCCGCGACGAAGTGACTTTGCAGCCTGTTCTTCGCTGGCTCATTAAGCACATTGCGGATTACCGTATCACGCGGCTGACCACTGATGTGGCACTAGTAGTATTGGATCTGTATGCAGATCAGCTGGGGCGAAGCGAAGAGATAGACATGTTGTTTGACCAGCTGATGAAGCGCGTGCAAATCGTGGTCGAAGCGAGTCAAGTAGCGTGGAGCGTGGGCGGTATGGTGGACATACTTACAGCAAATGCCGGCGTACAGGCGGTTGAGGCAGTTGAGGGCTAAGTCTTCCCTACAGCCTAGTGCGAAACGTTCATTTTGCATAGCGACGGCGTTTGGTATCTCGATAGTTTAGATTTCTGGGAAAGTTGTCAGGGGAAACGCGGCCCAGATGATGTATATATACTAAACAAAGCATACCGCTTTGGGTGATGGACTAGGAAGATTTGATGGCTTGATTTGAATGATACTGTACATGCTATATTATGGACAAATGCTGTTCTGCCTCCAACACGGTTTGGTATACAAAAATATACATACAGTATTGTTTCATGCGTCTGGTGTAGCATGCTGAAATAGAACGTCACCGTTCTCACAACACACTTATCTTGAGTTATCACGAACGGTCGCGGGCAGACTACCATATACAATATTGTCTCTGTGAGGTAACAGGTCGATCGGGCATCGGTAGCCAAAGCTTGCGATTATCACGTTTCTTCTTGATTTCTTCAGACTCACGAATGCGCGTCTTCTCTTCCTTCAGTAGAACAGAAAACCCTAACGAGCCTATCAGCACTGGCATGGCTTTACGCGAACCTGCAGGTATAGTATTACTCACCGGCCGACCGATGGGTTAGCATGTTCACCCTCCCCCTTGCCCTGAACTCCGCGCTATGAGTTTGTGCGCCCTTGTTTACCCATGCTTGATCGATATAGACCTCCGTAGGGTCCGTCACGACTTTTTCCCTCCCATCCTTCAGTTCAACAACGACCTTCTCTCCATTCCGTCGTCTCATCTTTGAACCGTCGGCTATGTATGGCTCGATAGCCGAGTCACTATCCTCGGGTAGAGATTTCAAAGCCCTTGCTGCCTTCGCTGGCGAGACTCCGGTGCCTAGGCCCATGCCTCTCGCCACAATAGCCTGGTCACGAGCCATCTGTAGGGACTTTAACACATCAAGCGCAATCAACTTCTTACTAAAACGCAACTGGACTAAGGCCTCCTCGACTGTCTTGCCTCGAATCTGGTTGATGACATGGGTCAGTTTCTTTACTGACGTAGCAAACATGTCTGATTTGAAGGTCATGCTTCGCTCGGTCCGCATGAGTTTCACTGCTTTGGTAACGCGTCCATGTTTAGCAATCCGCTTGATAACGAGCTTGCGTTCGAGAGCACGGCGGGCTCGTGGATCGGGATCGAGGACCTGGCTGTGCCTCTCAAGTTCGCGCTCCTCGTCTGCTCGTTTTCTTCTCTTGGCGTCTTGTCGCCGCAGTGTCTCTTTTTCTTCTTCTGGCAAACCATCATCCCAACCAGGGATTTCGTATTCTGGCTTGAAGATAGAGCCGGTAGAAAGCTGTCCTTGTTTGGGTTCAGGTTTTTTTACTTCTTTAGTAGAGACTTTTTCGAAGTATTTATCGAGAACTGGGTTTGATAGATCATCATCGGTTGGTCTGGCGGGACGGGCGCAAGAGCTGCTGAAGGATCGACTGGAGCTGATCCAGTACGTGGAGCGAGGCCGGAAGGCGACGAAGGCTGCATAGGATTAGCACTTGCGGAGGACTGGGCGTCGCGGAGCGCGTGAGAGACGTTGGAAAGCAACTAACCTGACTTGCCCAACCGCCCGAGAGGCATCCGGGCGCTCATGGCGGTATGCGGGGGCTCAATGGGTCGATGTTGATGGATAGAGTGGCCGTGAAGGCAGAGGAAATTCTGAGGGCGCGGTGCTAGTGTCGCAGGGGTGTAGGCACCGCGGTCGGCCTCATGTGACTTGGGCGATCTTGCTGGGATGGGGTCAACGATCAGCACACCCCAAGCCTGCGGGCGGGCGCAGAACCTGAGCTTGCATGTGCCCAGGGCGTCGCTCCTGTTTCATGAAGTCTTCTCTCTTCTCCGGCGTGGCACCTCACAGCCTTCCCGTCCATCGTGAACACTCTGGTCCGTACACATCAGATTAGATTGGCGAGGCGGCTGCGACTTGCACGTCTGCCGTCATTAGCTGGACCCGCACCCGGCTCTACTAGCTCGACCTGTTTGATTCTTCTTCTCTAGGCCTGCCGAGACATTTCGAGTTCACCGGCGCCGTCTGTTTCTGGAGCCCAAGAGGCTTCTGCTCCAGCTTGCTGCTTCGTCCCAACCGCGATTGCCGAGCTTGCGTTGCGGCGAGATCAAGTCCAAGACTCGTCCCATGCCGCCCACCAACCTGAGCTCCGTCCGCTTCACTTTCGATCCATAACGGTCCCTACACCTGCGAAAAAAAGTATTGTCCATCTGGAGTCTGCTGGGAGGGCGCATAGTTGCGTGCATGTAGGGGGAGACGTGCCGCAGAAGCAAGGCAAACATGGACATCAACTCGCTACTCTCACCCCAGGACTCGCCCGTCCAAGAGACGCCTCCGCCGCACTCAGCGCATGGGTCGCCATCACTGCGCCCTTCGGCCAAGCGCGCAACAAGACAGCTGCCCTCACGCACCCCGTCTGGCCTCAGCCAGCAGATCACGTCGTCGCCACAGCCGCAGCTTGTGTACCAGCAGGTGCCCTCGCCAGGCGTCAGCTTCACGAACGGCAACTGGGCCATCCACAGCGCAAGGAGCACGCCGCCTGTTGACCGAACTCTGCACTCGCCCCGCGATGCGCGCATGACACCGCCCAATCCGTTGCACCGACAGACTTCCACCCCGGGTATGGACACATTGGCAGGTGGGTTGCTTTTTCTTCATTCATGCGAGGCGATGGGTGGAGGGTATCTTGATGCACTTCGCGTGCATCATGCCAGACGCTTCTATGGCACCATCATCAGGTCGAGGGAGAGAAGAAGCTGACTGGAAGCAGACTTAGCGGCGATGCAACACCACCAGCAAGCGACAAGACAGAAGTCTGTGGCCCAAAGGCCTTCGTTCAGGTAGATGCCCCATTTCCTTGCCCCTTGAACAGTGAAAACATGTTGGCCGAAGCGTGTTGCTTGGAGTGTCTGCAGTTCTGATTGTTTGGCGGGTAAACAGACGTAGCGCCCGGACGCGTCTGGTGAAAGCCGACGTCACGGGTCGTGGCTGCCTGCTGTGGAACCTCGGCACCGCAACTTCTTAGTTTTGTGTCTGACCAGCTACAGTCTCCAGAACATCCCGCGCACCCTCTCTGGTGGCTCCACTACCGATATTAGCATGGGAGAGCCATCGCCCAAGGTCCGCAATTTCACTGCGCGCGCCCTCGGTCCAGACCACGTCGCATACCTCACCCAGCTCGATAAGCTGCTCGCTGAGAATCCCTTAGATTATCACAACCATGTCCGCTTTGTCACCACACTTCACCAGGGCCTGCAGTACCACATGGCCGAGGTTGATCCTGGAAACGCGCGCTCGTATGAGCTCGTGTCGGTCCTTAGAGACGCCGGGGCAAGTATGGCGAAGAAGTACTCGCTAGGAGAAGCTTTGTGGGAATACCGCTTGGAGGACGAGAAAGCCTTGGCTGCGAACGTGGAAGATCGTATGACTGTACTTGAGCTGTATAAGCTCGCTACACAGGACGAACCTTACAGCACAAAGATCTGGGCGTCCTACGGAGATTATTTGGGTCACTTGCTGGCGTGTTCGTGGGAACAGCACCCACCCGAGCAATGGTCTGAGGAAGATCGAAGCGTCGGCCGCGAGCTGTTCACCCCCCAACTTCTCCAGGACATCTGGCGACAAGGTGCCGACCAGGTCAAATACAGCCTCCAAGATAGCCATCTGGTGTGGGATCGATACCTACAATTCCTCCAAGATGATAGGGAGCGCAGTACTTCTGAACCGGAGAGGCAAGAAAAGGCGGTACGAATCAAGGCCCTCTTTAACGAACGTCTTGGACAGCCGCATGCGACGTGGGGCGAAACCCTGTCTAAGTATGCTTCCTTTGTGTCCCATATCGGTGAGGATCCCGAAGACGCCATGGAGAAAGCAGTCCAACAGAACACGCATATTAAGCAACAATACACCAATCGTGAAGAATTTGAATTCAAGGTACTGCAGGCCGTTCAACAGGGTGACAACGACGCCGAATGGCATGCCATAACGCGATATCTCAAGTGGGAGAAGAAGACAATGGGCGTATACAGCTTTCCGCTCGTCAATGCCCTGTTTGAGCGTGCTACACTCCGTTTCCCCGTCGACTCGACGCTTTGGGAGGATCACGTTGAATTCCTCATTTGGCAGAAGGATCGTTCGGTTGATCTCTTGGATGTCCTAGAGCGTGCTACACGCCATTGCCCTTGGTCCGGCGCCCTCTGGTCCCACCGCATATTGACCCTTGAAGCCGAACAAAGAGGTTTTGATGAAATTGAAGGTGTCAAGCACACGGCCACTGGAACGGGTCTCCTGGAACATGCCGACCTGGAAGAGCTCATCAAGGTACAGATTGCTTGGTGTGGCTACCTTAGGCGTAAGGCTTTTGCCCCCAATGCTTCAGAAGATGATGCGGATATTGCTGAAGTTGGAATCCGTTCAGCGCTGGAGCTTGTTCGCGAAGTAGGTATGAAGAAGTACGGCAGAGATTGGCCTGGCGACTCAAAGTACCGTCTGGAGCGCATTCACATCAAGTTCTGGCTTCAACGTGGCAATAAAGATGAAGCACGAACCATATGGAACTCCCTGGTCAAGGCCCATCAGGATTCATATGACTTCTGGTATCGCTACTATATTTGGGAGATGGTTTTATGGGCGAACTATGCCATTCGTGACCAAAATAATGCCGGTCAACATCTATTAACCCCATCGGGAGCGACCACTGTTCTGGAACGCGGTATGCAACGACTTACTACGATCGACCAACCAGAGCCCTTGATCGAGATGTATGTCAATCATTGTGAGCAGCACGAAAACGCGCTGAAGGTTAGGGAGGCGCAAATACAGAGAAGGAGATCAGAACGTATCGTGGCTATTAGAAGACAAAAAGAAGCCGCTGATGCAATCCTCATCCAGTCGGACCAACAGCGGAACCACGTTGCAGACGGAACCGGCAAAAGAAAAAGAGATGACGCTGCAGAAATGGACGCTGCCGCAAAGAAAATCCGCCAACTTGACAATGAAGATGAAGATTCCACACAAATCACACCTGTCGATGACGGGCTGAGGCACAGAAGTGAAGCACCGTCTGATGTGGGATCGACAACTCAAAAACGCGACCGTGAAAACACGTCAGTTATCGTGCAACGATTGCCACAGAGTACGACACAGACCCAGCTGCGCAAATTTTTTAGCGATGCTGGCACAGTGCGAAATGTCACGATAAAACAAGAGAAGGATAGCATCGTTGCTGTCGTCGAGTTTGAGACTCCTGAGGAAGCTGACTATGCTCTGACCAAGGAGGCGAAAGGCTTCGAAGGACATAATATCACTATCAGTCGAGGCCGGAGCACAACACTTTATGTCGCAAACTACCCCGCCCATGCAGACGAGGCATTCATTCGCAAGCTCTTTGAGCCATTTGGAGAAATCCTAAGCATCAGATTCCCATCGCTCAAGTTCGATACCCATCGGCGTTTTTGCTATGTCCAGTTTGCGACTGCTGACAATGCCATTGACGCTACGAAGTTGGATGGTGCGGACGTAGAGGGGTTGAAAATGATCGCTAAGATTTCAAATCCGAATGCTAAAAAAAAGCGTGATGGGGCGACAGCTGAGGGTCGGGAAGTTTACGTTTCGCACCTCAACTTCAAAATCAAGAAGCGCGAGATTCAGGAACACTTTGCTCGCTTTGGAAAGATTGATCGAGTCAACATCCCTACTATGACCAATGGTAACAACAAGGGTTTCGCCTTTATCGTGTACGAGTTGAAAGAGAATGCTGACGCTGCCACCGCTGCCATGAATGGCAAGGAATTGTGGGGATTCGAGATCAATGTGTCTATAGCAAGCGACAAGTCAGACACAAAGCCCAAAGTGAAATCCACTATCCAGAATACCGCTTCTCCATCCGAACGCGAAGCTACCCCTGGTGGTCAGACATCCGAATCCGGTGCGACTACAGGCACGAAGAATGACCGATCTATAGCATTTCTTAACCTGCCCGATACGGTGAATGATGTCCGTATCAAAATGCTCGTGGAACCCTACGGCTACAAGAAGATCACTCTTATGCCTCAGCATGGAGGTGCACTTGTCGAGTTTTCCACTGTTGAGCAAGCTGGCAAAGCAGAGATTGCACTCCAAGCCATAGACTTTGAGGGGAGAAAGTTGCGTATTGGACGTTACAAGGAGCTCATTGAGCAGAAAGGAGAATGGAAGGCTAGCACCAACTTCATACCACCTACACGTGTCCAACGACCGGCAATCGTTGGTGGTTCTCGAGGCCGTGGTAAACCAGGATTGGGGTTCCGTCATACAGCCCCCAGAGCTTCTACGACAGTGGGCAAAGGTGGAGGACCAAAGAGTAACGATGAGTTCCGAGCAATGCTTCTAGGGAAAAGGGGAAGTAAAGATGATGAAGCCTCGGACGACAAAATGAAACAATAGTGGAGAATATCTCCCCATAAGCATGCTTTTCGGGTAGATTTGGTGTCTGCATCTGGATGGAATGGAATAGACGGACGAAGTACTGCAAGTGTATAGGCGTCTGGACATTTACGCATGGGCGGAGCTTGGGAAACAACTCTCTTGATGGTGTTAAGACTCAAGAAGGGTAGATGTTACCGTGTATGTACTGTAGCATAATCATAATAACTACTTGTAACATGGCGCCGAACACAGGTATAATGATTGTTACTAATCCGCCAAGCCATGACATCAAACTATTTTGCATTACGACATCATCTTCATCACGCCTCTAATTGATACTCACGCTCCATCTTGCCATTACAGACACAATGGCTCCATCTCGTCTCGTACTACATTATTCGAGGGTCATTCTTTCCACAAGCCGGATTCCCCGTCCATTCTCAACCTTTGTAGCCCGCTGCAATGAATTTGAGGCCCTGAACAAACGCGCCAACGACACTGCTCCTGAGTATCGAAAATATCAAACCTCACGAGCGCTTAATCCACATCTCACAAACACTACATCCACTATTGCAAATGAAATGCCGAGCGTGGGCGCTGATGCGCCGCCACCATATCTCGTCAGCTCTGCAGACCCAAAGTTTACACCCAAGGATTCCGTACCAGAGAATACGGAGAGAATGACAGGCGGCACGCAAAGCAGTAAAAGGGAGGACGCAAGCGGATCAAACAAGGACCTGAAAGGCACAAAGGAGTTGGGCGTGGGTGAATTAGAGGGTGCGACCTTCAAGGTTGAACCACTGAGGCGCACAGGAGAGGATGCGAATACTATGCGGGCGAGGTTATTATGTCCGTTTCCTATCACATCCATGACAAAATTATCCCCATTTCGCCTCCATCGCTCGGAACAACCGGTGGCGGATTGAGACGATGCTTGTGGATGCCCCTAATCGTATACAAATTTGCTAATGCCCTACAGATCAGAGCCGCAAGAGGGGAACCCTCGAAAGTGAACTCCTCATGTCTACCTTCGCGGATGCTCACCTACCCACCATGACCGAAGCTCAACTTGCACAATACGATCTCTTCCTTGATGAGAATGACTGGGACATCTATTACTGGGCAACGCAAGAACCTACCCCTACATCACTAGAAACTGCAGAGGGTCAGAGTGGCGAATTTGCGACGGACAATGCCAGAGGGCAAGAAAAGGATGAACAGAAGAGGGAGCCAGCAAGCGGGGAATGGGCACAAACCGTTGGAACCTTCAAGCCAGCTTATCGACCGGTGCCGACAAGGTGGAAGGACAGCGAAATCCTCAAGCTACTTAGGGAGCATGTAAAGAGCAAAAGCGCCGGCGGAGGACAAGACGGTAGCGCCGAGGTTGGCGGAAAAGGATTGGCACATAGTCCTAAGGGTAACGGAGGTGGGGGGCTGGGCATGATGCCTGAGATTCGACAATTTGATAAGTAGATCTCCAGTCTTCTCCAATCTCCTGTACCATAAGCTCTGTAGATCATTTGTGTATTGTCAAATCGTCGATTCATTCAGCCTCTCTCTTCTAATTTGTTTTTTCACTGCAGCTGTCCTATGGTGCTAAATCGTTAATTATTTTCGCGCTCTTAAACAAGGATATTTCTGCTGCAAAATCTGTATACCACGCCAATGTTCCCAACAGTAATCATCCCTACTTGCATGCCGCTAATGGCTGACAGCTCGTTTCTAGGAGTTCACGAAATAAAGTAAATGAGTACAACAGGTTACTAAAAGTGCCGGGTCCAGGATCTTCCCCTAGCCGAAGGAGATGCTTCAGGCGCAACTAAAATATCCACTATCAATCTACTTGGAATAACCGGTGCCACCGCAACCATGGTCTGAGCATTCTGATTGGTGCAATTATTTTGCGCTATGAAGATGAACCATGTGTTCAGGAAACAATTTGGCGAGAATACAGCTCTTCGCGAAAGTTCAAAAGATGGGAAGAGGACACGCAAGGTTGGGTTGTCTCAGTCCAAAGGTAATTCAACCTCTCGCTGTCTAGGTCTTATCAAGATGCGCCTTGCAACTACCATCCCATTGCTGTTCGCAGCTCCTATTCTCGCAGGTCTTGCATACAAAGGCGTAGACTGGTCCTCGCTTCTCATTGAAGAGAAAGCCGGAAGAACCTACAAGAATACTGCGGGCCAAACTCAGGCCCTGGAAACCATATTGAAGAACTCGGGCGTCAACACCGTGCGGCAACGCATCTGGGTGAACCCCTCCGACGGCAATTACAATCTTGACTACAACATCCGCCTGGCGAAGCGTGCACAGGCAGCCGGCCTCAAAATCTATCTCGATTTTCACTACAGCGATACATGGGCCGACCCAGCCCATCAAACCAAACCGTCGGCGTGGTCCGGACTCTCGGCCGACGCTCTCGTAACGCAGATATGGACGTACACGAACACGGTCATGAACACCTTCGCCTCCAACGGCATAAGCCTTGCGATTGTCAGCATTGGTAACGAAATCACGCCGGGTCTGCTCTGGCCCACCGGCCAACTCAGCAGCTCGGGTGGCCCGAAGATGGTCTCTCGGCTCCTCAAGAGCGCGAGCAACGGCATCAAAGAATCCAACATGAACCCCAAGCCCAAGATCATGGTACACCTCGACAACGGCTGGAAAGCGGATACCCAGACTTGGTGGTACGACACCGTCCTCAACTCCGGCGGCGGGTTCTGGACCGATGCCTTCGACGTCATGGGCGTGTCGTACTATCCCTTTTATAACTCGGCAGCGACGCTGTCGTCGCTGCAGAACTCGCTGAACACCATCGTGGGGAAGTGGGGCAAGGAGATCATGGTCGTGGAGACGGACTGGCCAGTCTCGTGTCCGAATCCTGCCTATGCGTTCCCCTCCGATGCCAAGAGTATCCCGTTCAGTAGTGCTGGGCAGACGACCTGGTTGAAGGAGGTAGCAAAGAGAGTGAGCGCTGTCAGCGGGGGGAAAGGAACGGGATTGTTTTATTGGGAACCTGCGTGGATTGACAACGCCGGGTTGGGAAGCAGTTGCAACTCGAATTTGATGGTATCAAACAGTGGACAGGCACTGGACAGTTTGGCTGTGTTTAACAGCATTTAGAACGCAGTTGAGGTGCCAATCATATATTCTCACGTCAATATATCGGCTCGGAACTGAAGTATTGCGAAACTGTCGATCTGTGACAACGTTTACAGGGTTCTCTTACTTGCTGAACAAAGACGCTTTAAGAATTTGCATACTCAAACATGCAAAGACTGGACGATTTGACGACTGCGGCGACAGCGATGAAATGCACCTCTGCTGAAGAGGATAATGAGAATTATTCTGACTTGGACGAGGACATAAAGACATGTACATCTCGTAAAGGAAGACCTTCGAGAGTGATCATAGTGAACAGACGAACAGATAAGCTTAATAGCCCCAAAACGTGCTGCTCGTTAGCATGCACAACCCTCCTTTGCAGCTTCAGGTCGTCCGCTGCCTAGATTAACTCGTGCATCCTCTTGCCGTCCACCTAAGTTTGTCTGGCCACCAACGCCTCTCGGTCCTTTGAGGCTCGTTTCTGGAATAGCATTTGCTATGGCAGTGAAAACTTCGGCAACGTTCTGACCGGTCTTTGCACTCGTCTCGAAAAACAGCAAGCCCTCCTCCTCTGCATATGACTTCGCAGTCTTTGTAGGAACTCTCCTAGCATCTGTGCTCTCATCCTCATTTGCCTCTTCACCTTCTACAGTCGGCACAGCATCTGCATCCTCGTTCTCATCCCCGGCTGCTGCCGCCAGGTCGGCTTTGTTCCCTACAAGCGCGATGACGATTCCCGGGGAGGCTTGACGGTGCAACTCAGCGACCCAGTGTTGGGCCTTTGTAAGCGAAGACGACTTCGTGATATCGTATACGACGAGGGCGGCTTGGGCGTTACGGTAGTACATGGGCGCGAGAGAGGCGAAGCGTTCCTGGCCGGCCGTATCCCAGATTTCGAATTTGATGGTCCGCGTTGGCAGGTTACATTTTTGGGTAAGGAATGCAGCTAAGGAGTTGCGTTAGCATCTAAAAAAGATTACATGGCTGGAAGCGTGTGGTATCTGCTCCCAAAACGTACCGCCAATCGTGGGCTCCTTGTTCTCCTGGAAGTCATTGTTTACGAAGCGCATCACCAAGGAAGACTAGACACCGGTCAGGGATATGTACAGTATTGCGCTATAAAAGATATGCTCAAGTACCTTCCCAACAGCTGCTTCGCCCAGCAGGACCAGCTTGACGCTGCTGCTCGGCTTTGGCTGTGCAGGTGCATCCGCCATTGCGGAATATGGATACCAGTACAAGTGAACAGCAAGGCAAGCTGACGGGGGATAGATAAGCGGTTTTGTATTAGCTCAAGTGTGAGAGAAATAAGCAGGAAGAGAAACCAGTAGAAGAATAGCCAGCGTGACGACGCAGGCACCCAGCTCGACACCGTACTGAGCCGAATGTCGGATAGCTTGGCATTGCGCTAAGCCCATTCGTGTGTGGCAAACACTATATAGTATAGAAAACACCACAGCGGCAGAAACGGCTGTAGCGTTCAAAGGCCTACGATAGGTCTTCTTCTTTATGCATGTCCATACAGTTTCCGTGATTGTGTGATCAGAACGTTCGAGTCGCCTGTCTGCCTGGAGTCCTGTTAAAGCACATCATTAGATGGATGTCACTATCACGACGCTCGTGACTTTGCCTAGTGACTGCAGTGGCGTGCACAGCCATGATGGCAGCCTCTTGCGGAAATGAGAAAGTGAGTGTTCATAACATAAAACAGATGTATAGGCCCTTAAATAACAATTTTATTTCCAGCTTGTTCACATCTTCAAGAGCCACACCTGACTACCATAACACACGGTTTGAATAGATGGAAGCGCCTCTTTGCAAGACAATGATTTTGATTAGAGTCAGGCTTATAGCTTGTTGGTCTCTACAGATTTTCGAGGACACAATCATGGCCACTCGAGATGGCGCATCCACATGTACATGTAATGTCGACGCTACAATATTGTAGTGCTTATGCAAGGAACGACGAGACAGGTGGTCCCGCTTGATACCAGGGACGAAATGGGACTTGGCGCCCGAGGCGTACGGCAAAGGCAAAGAAAATCAGATGACTCGAAGCGCTATTTTCGGCTTTTGTGCTCTCTTGCAGATGGGGTTTTGAGAGAAGATGCAATTTCGCAAGGGGCGATGCCATGCGTGACGTCATTCATTGTGGAGATGAAACCTGCTTTGCGGCGCCTCGAGCTTCCCGGAGCCGCTAATGGGATTTGTTTCCTTCCCACGAGAAAGGGACGAGCCGAAAGCAGGGCGACTTGAAACCCACGGAGCTGACAAATTAGCGGGATTTGACTGCGGCTTTTCCATCCGCACTTATGTACCATCAGGCTGACGGCAGCAGGGCTACGGGCATGCTATCAACACCAACAAACAGGACCACACACACTGCGAGCCTCAGGCACGGGCGAAGCATGAGCAGCTGTGCAGTCGAGCCTTTCCGACGTCTTGGGACCGTGCAAGACCCGTAACAGGCAGCTCAGGTGGAAGCTCGACGAGGCGCATGAGGAGCGGAAGACCTCAGGACCCAAAGGGCTCTAGTCTCGCGTTCCCCACAGCTATCGGATATTGGCTGATTGGCACTTCGTAATCGGAGTCGGTCTTTGTTTGCCATGGGCTCTTCGGACCGGCCTCGTGCCTGAAGCTGGGAGTTGTCGGGGCCGAGTGCTTGTATTATAGGAAGGGGATATGTAGGGCTGAGACGGCATGATTTGCATGGCATGACGGCGAAACGCAGAGGGCATCTCGGGCAGGCTGTCAGTCCAGTTTGCAAAGGCAGCCCCATGACCGCGGCAAGGCGCTAGCATGCACAGACGCATCAAATGATGGGGCCGATCGCGATGGCGCCAGTTCGCCATGGGGGTCTGGGCAGGATTACACGAAGACGGCGAAGGGCCCTTTGACGCGCAGCCACGGCGCAGGAGGATGCGGCGGGAGGGAGAGAGAGGGAGGAGCGGCAGCAGCAGCACAGAGCAGCGGTTCCCACGAGACGCCGTCCGGTGCTGGCAATGATCGCTGAGGCTGGCGAGCCATGGTGGCCACCGCAATGGCTAGCAACGGGACTTGGAGCTGGGGCCCCATGTGATCGGCCTTGGAGGGCTGGCGATCGGTCTGTCGTCCCAAAGCAGACACGCTTTATCGAGCGGGCGGGCGGGGACCGTGTCTAGCGGCACACCTGCGTGCAGCCAGGGACACTGTGCCTGGGGGGATGGGAAAAGAGGGCGAGGGAGGGTCTGCCAGCTGCATGCATGCACTTGCCACAGCGAGAGCTGGCCGAGTGGATGCGTGTTGCTCATGGCTGATGGGCTCATGGCTGGCGGGCTTATGGCAGGCCACCACGACCCACGGGGGCGCGAGGGATCGATGTCGCATTCCGCGCCGTGGCGGCAGCGCAAACGCAACGCCCATAATAGCAGCCTGCCCTGGCCTGCCCACTGCCCAGTTCTTCAGCCACACTGACCACCGAGCACGCTGAGCAAAAGATACCTCGACGCTCGCCCTCGCGTTCAAAGACCTGCCCATTTACCAGGCGGCCAATCACGCCTCCGCTGCCGTAGCCGCCTGACACGACCAGCACCAGACATGGCGTGCACTCGTCCGCAATAAATATTCCCGCCTGCCCACCTGCGCCCACCTGCCCCCCCGGCATCTCACCAGCTCCCCAGCGCACGCTTTCGCTGCACCTCCTTGTCTCTCCTGTGTGCCTCCCCCTCCTGCTGAGCCTGGCCGCACGCCCGAGTCCCTGTGCATGCGAAACAGTCCGGCCAGCGTGTAACACAATATCAGAGAGGGGTCCGCATACATTCCACATATTTTTGTGAACAGCAAACCCACCCGCCAGTCTCCACCCTGCCCACTCCTCACGCCAGTCCCCGGCCGCTCGATAAAGCCGCCAGAGTAGCCCGGATCGCGACGGCTCAACCCACACCACGTTGCCCGACGTCAAAAGTCTCCGATCTCCGGGCCTGTGTGTGTTATTTTTTTTTGTACGACAGCCGTGCAAACGCCTCGCTTGCCCTGACGAACAAAGGACTCCGAGGGTCGAGAATTGGCCCACTGCACCATGACCGTCTACAAGGCACGCTGTCCCTTTGAATCCTTCTTGCCCTGCCTCAATTGTCCGCTGACCGTCTTGTCCCTTACAGGAAACCATCGCTATCCGCCCTACCAGCCAACACCGGCACTCGAGCAACATGGCTGGCTCCCTCCCTAAGCCGCGCCCGCACTCGCACTCGCTGTCGGTCGGCTCCATCAACCCAGCACACCGCGTTACTCGTCGGAAGAGCATGAGCTCCACGGCTGCTGGCAACATGGCTGCCATGACGGCAGCCGCAAAGGGCATCACTGGCGCACCGCTCGAGCCCACCAGTGCCTCGCGCCGACCTTCCAAGCCCGCTTCGCAGTTCCGGGGTCCCAACCTGAGCATGATTCCTAGCATGGCATCGAGCGTTCCGAGTAATGGTTCCGCCTTCGCTCCTGGTAGCTACAGTGCCGATGCCAAGAATGAAGCGATCACCGACGGTCCGCCACTGGCCACCATGCCTGAACACGAAAAAGGCAACTCCAAATCTAGAATACGACGTGCGAGTGAGGGCTCTCGTCTCGGTAAAGGCGAAGGCAAGCGCACAAGTGGTAGCGAATTGAGATGTGAAAAATGTGGGAAAGGATACAAGCACAGCAGTTGTCTCACAAAACACCTGTCAGTCGCCCCAAGTAAAGCATCCTTCCACAGACTTTCACGGCTCAGGACGAATGCCCTTCCCTCACCTCGCACACCATGGTTGCTTGCTATTTGAATTTGCGTTGACTGTTTGATTTAGTTGGGAGCACACGCCGGAATGGCAGTACACATCTAAGCTGTTGATTTCCAAGCACCAACAGGTGCAGCTGCTCGAGGCAGCCTCTGTCCTCGTCGCCATGAACGCAGAGAGCACCGAGAGCGACCACTCGTCACCCTCACCGCCTGCCTCAGGCTCCTCCGATATGCGTGACGAATTAAGTTCCACCGACACTACCCCGCCCCCGCAACTCGATCACGCTCTGGGGTCGCTCCCTCGTTCGAATTACGCCAGCCGCTCAGCCAAGCGTTACTCCGCAAACAGCTCTGCATATAGCCAATCTTACCAATCCACTGTTTTTTCGGACAACGGCCAACACGGCCACTATCGCCATTGGAGTAACGTGTCCGATCGGCCCACCACCTCTGGCACCTCGGTCGCAGGCTCGTACCGTGAAGATGAGAATGATCAGGCAGACCTTGCCGCTGCCGTCGGTTTGCTGAGCTGTTCTTATGGCACGCCAAAATCAGGCCCTGTCCTTCTCCCACCTGATGTGCCTCCGGTTCCGCCGCTACCAGCCAAGTTCCAGGAGTACAGCACCAGCATCTCCGCATCTAGTCGTACCACCGTAATGGCACAGCAATCGAGCATGCGCGATAACCGTCGCTATCAGCATGAGAGCAAGGATGTCGATATGGACGAATATAGCCTTGCTGACGAGGACGAGTACCGTCATTCGAATTCGCGCAGTCGTGGCCGCGCAGACGAAGATGATGACGCGTTTTTCGGCAGAATGGAAGAATAAACTGCTTCCAACTTTTTTTTATATGTCCGCCACGATCCTGTCTGCCCTCCTACATCCCGTTTATCATCGACGTTTTTTTTTCCCGGACTGTAACACAATCGAATACCAATGTAGCGATCTATCTCCGCAGACACTACCATGGCCGCTTTCCGCAGTACCGATGAGAGGGGTCGTCATTCAACGCCGTGCTCCTCGAGGTTGAAACTTCGGATCGAATTCTGGACTGGTAACCTATCGCATTGTCTTGCGTCGAGAGCCTCATCATATATCACCATGTACCGGATCTATTCTTGATTTCCTTTCTTCTTTTCTTCACCACTTCCACCACCTACCACAATATCATCTCTAAACCCATACAATACTATTCTTCTGTCCGACCTCTGGGGCTGCTAGGATTGATGCGATTTTATGGTGGACCTGTCATGGACGATGGTCCCTTGATCTTGGTGCTTGGCCACCCTGTATGTATTCGGCCAGAAACGAGTGAAGGGGCCCTGGATGGGCTTCAATATTGGGTGGATATGACATTGTAGGAAGTCAAAACTTTTTTGAGTACACCGTGATTACTATCTCTTACTGCTGCATCGAGACTTGAAAAGGAACAGAAGTGATAACTCGACTAACTGGAATGTAGAGAATGCATAATGAATATTGAGGAATGTAAAAACGAAGGGGACAGCAGAACTATTGATGAAGATAAGAGATCCTGTGGCGCTAAGAATGAAATTATGGTCCGCTTTACCTTCCCTCAAGCTCCATCTCAGAACCGCACCAAGCCCCGCAAAACTACGCGAATAGGTTCAGACGAACAGCTTAGCGGACACCTTCCGCGCATCATCCATCCATCAATATCAGCAATGATGCTTTACATGCAACTCACCCCTGTGGTATACGCTGCTCGTCGATTGCTGGCCAATGTGTAGTATGTTACACGGGCGCCAATGGTGAGGTCCCAGTAGGATACTCGCGTGTTGCGAAAAACAATGTCCAGAGGAGGGCGTTGGAAGCCTTTATAGAGCAATTTGGATGCACACGGTACGTCATATGCAGCATGGAGGGGCGGGTAGAGTGTGATGGTTAAGATGGAGATCGGCAGTATGACGACAGAGATCGTCGGTTTGGGAACAGGTGGGTTGGACGGGGTTTGTGTGATGTGAAAACTCACCCCAGTCGTCCATACAAAGTACAGCTTCCTAATAACGAACTAATTTGAAGGTAGGATGGCATCTGCTTGAGGGATCAGGACCACGAGCGCGATGGCGAGGAAGTGCTCACGCATTTCAGAGTAGGATTTGGGATCGCGATGATGGATCTTCGTGAGGTTAAAGCGGAGTTTGATCGACCGTCCTTCCGCAACGAGCAGCTGACCGTGTGGGATCAATCTATCTGACAGCATGCTCAGACTAGTTTGAGAGCATGGCCGACCATGGCTGAGATACTGAGCCGCTAGATCTACCTGCTCCCGTCCCGTTATTGATGGAAAATATGCTACGCAAGAGCAGACAGAGAAGGTTTTGGCGCTTAATGAGGCATCGCCGATGTCTGGTCGTTTTCTTCATTTGTTCCTAGAATGGGTGGGGTGTTCGGGCAGTTGGCCACGAGCTAGAAGGGAGGTAAAGCGATGGGGATTACCGATAGGTCTATTGAGTTTGGGGCTCTAGAAGTTAAGTCCAGTTGCAAAGCTCTAAGTTGAGTTGTCATCGAAATCGGCGAGATTCAGAGATGGCACTGCAGTAGCTCTATCTTACATCGACCTTGACACGGTTGAAGGCAAGTTTCGATCGCGATTTCATTCATGGAGCAGGAAACGGAGCCATAGACTAATTAGTATTAATGTTGGACACTTCACCGGTCAAAAAATGGGATCAAGTTCACTTGTGAGGTTATCATACTCCCAAAAGTAAACCCCCCCTTCGTCTATTGATGATGATGATGATGATGATGATGATGATAATTATATACCACACATGTTGAACCGAATAGTCATGTTGACCTGGGCAAATATCCTCGGTTTCGGCTAGTTCGAGGTAGTAGGTAACTAGCTCTGCTCCACCTCCTCCATCTAGATGATACGTCAGGCTCATGCCCATGCCCAGGAACGATACACCATCCAGCGCAATCCAAACAAACTGCTCATATCATAGCCTTAGAATGTCTGCCTACATCTCGGAATACCCCTCAATACCATTTGATTCAGAGTTCAAGAAGTTCTTCGAGAACTTTTACGCGACATCCGATTCGCCCTCCGCTCACGACAAATACGTGCAGTTCTTTACCGAAGACGCGACACTCATCATGGCATCGAAGAAGGCCAAGGGTGCACAAGGTTCGTCGGTCGTATAGCTTCCCATCAACCCCCCGCTTTCGACACGGCTCATCGGCTAACCTCCCCAAAAAGAGATCCTAGAGCTCAGGAAAGGGCTTTGGGAGAAAGTTTCCAGCAGAGCACATAGACCGTTGAAGGTATTTCCTTATGGCCCAAACTCCACCGAAGCCATGTTACACGGAACGGTCAAGTATGAGCTAAGAGCGGGAGGAGAGAGCGAGGTTGACTGGGCGGCATATGCGAAGCTGGTCAAGGTGGATGGTAAGGTAAAAATGGTGTTTTATCAGGTCTACTTGGTACGTCGTAAATCGGTGCTACAATCCAGCAGCCATTCGTTAATCTAAATAGGACACCGCAGCGCAGAGCAAGTGAAGCTTGCTCATCCCAACGTATAGGGCAGTCACAGAGTGCTAAGGGTTGGTGCGGGGGATAGGAAGAGAAAACGGTAGTACGACGATGCAAAAAACATCGAATGTTGAAATAGCTGAATTTAATGTTACTGAGCAGGTGGACATCCCATCTACATGCATGGGATCCAACCAACACGACGCCATTTGACCGGTTCTTATGGGTGATCACTAGACAACCTTGGGATTTTTTTTTTCGCACTAATTACCCCAGTACGTGGGAAACAAAGCGGAACCACCCAGGGATCTAGGACTGGTCTGCTGATGATATCTTGAATCAATATTAATTTTTACAACTCAAAAATTGGGCATCAAATTACAACCAAGGCCCGGTTAGCTCAATTGATAGAGCGTGAGATTCTTATGTATTCACGGTCTAACAACTCGATTGTTTACAGCGGCATCTCAAAAAAAATGAACAAAAGAAGATGTTTAGTATATAGGTTTTGCTGTCTAATGTGCAGAAAAAAAACATATTATAGCCCGATGCGGGGGTCTGATAATTTATTAGTGTCTGCAACGGGACTCGAACCTAGGATGTTTAAACTTACCGAACCCGCAACCTTGAGATTAAGAGTCTCACGCTCTACCGATTGAGCTAACCGGGCGCTTTTGTTTTTTAATAGCAACATTTAGATTTTAATAATATATATCGTCAAACAGATATATATTATAAGAAGTTACTAGTCTATATATGAATTTAGGTATAGTTAGTTAGGGCTAGCGCGTTCGGACCCTTACTTATTGAAGAACCGGGGGGTCACACTACGTCATCCGCATCTTTTTACATATATAAACAAGGAAAATACATTCTTCGTTTAGTATTAAAGACAGTTAACTAGTAGTAACGTACGGCGCCTAAGTCACCTGACCTTTGATCAGGTAACGCCGCTAAGCTTAAAACTGCTAAGACTTTCTTCTGCCGAAAGGTTGCGGGTTCGACCACCGCATCAGGCTGTATTTTTTATTTTATTTTTAGGCTCGGTGGTAGTATAGCAGGTCCTTTTTTTCTTGCAAATACGTAAACATAGATAGCGCACAGCAGCTCGATAAAAAGCCTAGGCACCATATGCTAAGTTCCTAGATACCCTGCAACGTGGTCAGAGTAAGGTAACGAAGTAGACGGAAGATGACGCGCATAACCAGAACCAAGAGTCACTGTGTGGCGCGTCGCTTCAACAAAACGTCATCGTTGTTTGTTCGCAAACAACCTTTCTTCACCCGCTCCCATTTCACTATCCATGGCCTTGCCATTGTAACCTATTTTCACGCACTCTTTCTTGTCTCTAGATCATACGATTCGCCCACTGAAATGTCAACGAGACGCAAAGCAGCACACGCCGACGGCAAACCCGCACCATTAACCTCCTCCATGCCTGCTGCTACTATCCGAACGACTCCTACGATCCGATCGCCATTTTTCCCAACCCGCCTTGAAGCCCAGCTCCTGGTGATATACCCTGCGACGCTCCTTCTTGGCTCCATTTTCAGCGCACTCTCGCCCGCCTCACGAAGCGCTCCGTACTCTTCCGTCCTCCAGTCGCACGAGCCTGCCTTCGCGCCTTCATACTTTGCGCAAAAGAAAAATGTCTTCAATGTCTATTTCGTCAAGAAGGGCTGGTTTTGGACGACCGCTGCGTTTGGCTTTTTCTTGGTAATGTGGCCGGGGTTTGGCAAAGGATGGAACGCAAAGAGAACTAAAGCGGGCCTGAGATACACAATCATCACTATATGGTGGGTGTTTGTCACGCAATGGTTCTTTGGGCCGCCACTCATCGATCGGGGCTTCCGTTTCACGGGCGGCCAATGTGAGTTATTGCGCGATCCGGATGAGCGACAGGAGATGAGTGATACACGGGAATACTTGACTTCGGTGGGATGCAAAGCGGTCGGTGGGACTTGGAAAGGCGGCCATGATATCTCCGGTCACGTCTTTCTTCTTATTCTTGGTTCGGCCTTGCTCTGGTTTGAGATGTTGCCGGCTCTCACTCGTGTCGAAGGGCTACGCGATGGCCGTAGGATCATGCTTGCTGACGGCAAGATTGCAAGTGTGGCCGTGGAAAAGGATCCGCAATCTGAAGAGGAGGAGTCCACCACAAGAGGAGTTAAGTTCTCGCTCACAGTAGCCGCACTTATGTGGTGGATGTTGCTAATGACAGCTGCGTACTTCCATACCTGGTTTGAGAAGTTTACGGGACTTCTTGTAGCCTTCTCGGGCTTATGGATCGTGTACTTCCTACCCAGAGCAATACCAGAAATGAGGGCTATTTTGGGAATGCCCGGCGTATAATTACCAATACCAGGCCGGTAAAAATCAAGTATACTCACAATAGTCATGATGATAAAGCTTCCATAAATTCTATTTAGTTTTGCTTGCATTTATCTATCTCCCTCTGCGGGAAATCTTGCATCTAAATGAGGCTTAACCGTCCAACCGTCGGTCAAGTGCTTTGTTTACGTTTAGTTGCATAGCTGGTATCCACAACTGAGGGCTGCACATCTCTAAAGCCAATACTAAGCTGTACAAGGAAAATCCTCACGGAAAAAGAAAGGGCCGAACTCAAAAACCACAGCATCCTTAGCATTCTCCCAAGGCCATTATTACACTTCTCTCATTACATCCTTTATCCTGTGTAAAAGAAACACGAAGTTGTTGTTCCTATGTAACTAGTTTAGAGATTTACAGGGTACTCAACACCTCATGCCCGAAGAAAATTGGGCCGCCCATGGCGGCATCGCAGCTGTGAGTTGCAAAGTGAATCGTAATTGCTTACCTATGATAGTCTAACCATAATCGGTAGTGTGACTTGTGTCACTCAAGAAAGGTCAGTGATGGGTTTAGCAAAAATAGTCGTTTGTGCAAGGCCTAGCTCCACTCTTGAGAATTTGCTCATAGGAACGAGTTCACTACTTCGCTTCAGCTTCGTACTGATTTGATGTCAAAGGCGCTAAAACTTCCTCTCAGGTAAAATGCGATCGCCAGGAACCTTGTCAAAATTGCGTGACGGCCCAAGCTCAATGCCTACGTACTCGACAAAGATCAAAGCCTCCTCCAAGGCTACGCACGTACAACACCTTAGTGGCTTTCAAAAGTTTGTCACACTGACTTGGATAGTGATGATAAGATTAAGGCTCTTGTAGAGAAAATAGCGACGCTTGAGGAGACAGTGATACAGAAAACGTCTCTGACCAGACCATACGAGCCTACATCGCGTTCAAAAAAAGGACACACAGATGGTACAGATATCGCTCGGCCCTCAAAACGTCAGCGAAATGAGGCGTCTGTCAATGCGCCTTCAGACTCCGCGAAGTCTCAAGTACCACTAAGCACATGTACAGTGGCGCGTGAACAAATCACAAAAGAATTGTCGGACAATGCGACCCTAGCAGTTTACCAACGAGCTGTGCTCGAAACAGCTGTTGCTTTCATAGATCAGCTTTCCCAAGCATCCACAACCAACACGGAAGATAATATCTACAAAGAGAAAGTGCCAACTGATTTTACTGAAGCGGAACTTGTGCACATAATTCTTACAAGTATATTGTTCAATTTTATAATACTAGGAGACATCTGACACTATCTTAGGTCAACAGCAAGATATGGCGAGTTTAAGTACACAACTGCACCTTCTTGACCACATTCCACCACAGTCCCTTGAGAGAATAGCAACCCTTCTCCTGGAGAAAGAAGTGGATTCACGAACGCTGAACATGTGTAAGGTGGTAGTCCACTTCAAGGCCGCTTTAAGCTTGTATGCGAGCCAGCTGCAGGCACCCCAAAAACCTATGCTTCGCGAGCGTATAAAGGGAATGCAATTACGACACTTCAATGCGGCCATGACTGCCTTGGAGAACATGAGTTTTTTGTTGCCGCCATCGTTGCTGCTCCTACAGGCTCTTTTAACTGGGGTAAGTATTACCAATAGGATATGATGCGAACTAACAACCGATGGGAAAGGCCATCCTAATGTACATTGCTGGCAACCCCTCTAGTTGCTGGACTTTTACTGCATATGCCTCACAGACACTAGTCGCGTTGGGCTATCACACACTCCGAGAGCCAATTGCACAAAGCGATGAAGATGTGGAAATTCATGCTGCCATGGCTTGGTGCTATCATTTTGATCGAGTCATGAGCTTGCTACTGTGCCGGCCGCTCTCGCTTCCACCAATACAGTTTCCAATTGCATCTCTGGTTCCTCACAATCCCGGAAACTCTATGGCAATATTCGCCACTGTTATGCTGGAGCTCGTACCCGTTCACGAGAGGATTCTAGAACTGAGCTTGATAACACACCGGGAAAGAGCTTCCAGGCCAGAGGCCTCTCTGAATGAGGAACTTACTTATTTGCGTAGTAAAATGGATGAAATATATGAGATGATGGAACAGGTATACTGATCATGGATCGCTAACCTTGCAATACTGTACTCACACAATAGCAGACACGTGCAAGTAACCCTGTTGCAAATGCAGACTACGAACTCCACTGGGTTTGCCTCGAGTTCAAATACTTTTCTACCTTGACCGCCGTCCACCGCCTCGGCCCAAGCGTATGCCGCGACGTTGCCGAGCGTAATAAATGCTTACACTCCGCACGGCGGGCTCTTCAATGTGTAAAGGGTATTCAGAATCTAGCCAAACAGCAGGATCATTTTGTTGAAGACTTTCACCCGTACCTCGCATGGTTAGTCTGAATATCTTGGTTATGGCCAAGGAGATGCAGGGGTACTAATGCTGAATATGTTGTAGGACAATCTTGTCATATCCTCTTGCACCTTTCTTCGTGCTCTTCTGTAATGTAGTGGGCACCTCGGACCTAGGCGATCTTCAATTAATGCAGGACGTGGTGGACAGCGTGTCTTCACTCATGACGGAGAACAAGTTCGTCGAACGGCTGCAGCGTTTGTGTAATGCGCTGCTGTCCTTGTGCCGGCCACTCGTACAACATCAGGCCCTTCCCACGCCGTTAGTAGAGCCGGCGGAGGCAGCCAGCTCGAAAATGCCCTCTTCAGGTCTTACTACAAGCGAATTACAGAGCTCCGATGCGATGGCTACATCCTCTTGGGACGACAACTTAATGCTGCAGTTGTTCCACTGCCAACCTTCCCTTGAATGGTACAACGCTGAGATTCTGGATGCACAGTCATGGGACTTTACAAATCTCCCCACTCAATAATAGGAAGCCACGCAATTTCACCAGGGTTGCCGTCGCAATCCGAAAACTTCGTTGTTGCATTTCGCGGCATCTATACGCAGAGCCTCGACTTTAGAACCTCATCATGAACTACAACTTGGTGGAAATTTTTCACACCATAGCTTCAAAAAAACGCATGAAACATGCGTGTGGTATAAGCTGGTAAAAAAATAGCAAATAAACACTCATGACATAACGCTCAACATCCCATGCATTTTCCCTGTGCGATCGTCTGTTCGTATCGTGCAATGGAGTTGGAGGTTACCTCGGACCGGCCATCAGTCCTATCAAGCCTGGGTTCGCCAAATCGCCCTCTTGGAACCTCTGCATCCGTCTCAAACCGTCTTGCGCCGTCCCATCACCCTCGGCATCGTCTTCGTTTCTCATTCGACCTGGTACAGGCGTGCTCTGGTCTGAACACTGTTTTGTTGAAGATATGAGCTGTGCTGGCGAGACGGAGCCCTCAGGTGGTGATGACGGCATTTGATAGTCGTGTACTATACGCGACGACGTGGCAGTGGGCAACAGGATGGGAGCGGGGGTTAGTTTCCCGACAGGACGACCAGGATCGAGGTTCGCCTTGACAAAGACTGGGTGGTATTCGTGACAGACCGGAGGCAATGTAGCGTTTGATAAGCGATGCGGGCTTATTGATTCGGACAGAGGATCAGATGTCGACGCGTTTATTGACGCGCCCGAGAATGATGATTCCCAGTGGGAGATGATGTCGGAACCGCTTTTGGCGACTTGATCTGTCTTGACCTTGTATATACCAAAACCTAACCTAGTTCGCAAAAGCTCTGCTCTCGACTTCTTCCCCGGCTCGATCGGTTGCGGCGGGGGCGGGGGTAGTGGCGGCGCTGGTTGGCGCTCGTTGTTCTGGCTCGCGCATGCGCCGTAATTGATGAAAGAGGAGAACGACTCCTTGCTCGCCTGCGTGTCTTGTGAGTTGCCGACCTCAAAGACGTCCTCGAGCTCTGGTGTGGGCGTGTTGCGCTCGGTAGGTGAGCCGGCCACAGGAAGGTCTACGGCTGTGTCATGCTGCACCAAAGTTAGCAAATCAACACGAGATAGACTAAGAATGCAAAATTACCGTAAAGATTCCAACTGCAGCGGTCGTTAAAGCTACCTGGGACCCAAACTGCCTTGCAGTGAGCCGCGCCTTCACATCCACGTCTTCGACATCGTCGACTTCTTGAATACCCCTCTTTTTGCCTGGAACATATCCTTCTGACCTGACTGCATTCTCCTTCCCTACGAAGAGCTGTGACGCACGCATGTGAGTCTGTTTGAGCGGATTCTGTGTACGCACACCTTCGGATTTGTTGGCGTGACTCGCTGGCGCGTTGAGCGCTTTGGGCGTGAGATTACTGAGCGCGCGTCGAGGCGAGGCTTTGGAGAGGGTATCTGCGCGTGAGACCGGCATGTTTGGCCTGCTGTGGGTGGGCGTAGTGGCACTCATGCTGGGCTGGAGGATTAGACACGCGTTGGTAGCACTTGAACTGTGGAGTCAAGATACGCGTGCACTGCTAGCTGTATGAATGCAAGACTATAGTGATAGGATTGCTGATGTGCGACGAGCGCAATTGACGGCGTGTTTCAAGATTATAGATTGGCAGAGAGCAGGAAGAGGTGTTGAGAGATCGTGTTTGGGCGGCGCGTCTGAGAGTTGGAGCTTGAAGTCGGGACGGATTACCCTAGCCCTAGTCGCACGCACACGCACCCGCCACCTCCACTACCTGATACCAGAACAGCTTGGCACTTTCATCTCAACACCCCAACGCCGATACGGTCGTGACACAGCATCCACCGCTGCCACCATCCATCTACTTCACGCCTAGTACCGGCTTGTCGGAGTAGTACTGCCCGACATGGCTTCGGACATCTGCCATCATCCCGGATCATCTTGGAGTATCCGCTGCAGCTTCCGGAGCCTGCTATTCGGTGGCGTTCGCCAAAAGAAATTGATGGAGCTTGGCCTTTGCTGGTCCCGACTTGCGTGTCCTGCTGGCTTTCTTATATGAATCGGCACTCGAATGATAAGACGATTCTTTGTCCCAATGTCGCGCCCATTGCCTCCCATGGAACTTCGAGCATCAACACCTCCGCCTATCTAACCCTCCTGCCCTGTATCACGCAAAAAAGCATGTGTGACTGTCTTTTGTGCTGAACCCTCGCACAGTCTCTCGTCCCTCGTTGATCCCCTTCACTCAACCACCTACCCACTGCCCGTGCCTCATATCCAAGTACTTGTCTTGTCCACACGCAAAGTACACGCGAACAAGCTACCATGAAGGGTTTTATAAGCAAGGCCCACAGGCTCTTCAATTCCGACCTTGTAACACCTGCGCAGCCTCTCCAACAGAAAACTTCACCAGTTTCTAAATTGCCATCGTCGACCCCGCCACGGACAATTCATCTCGTTGGCATGTCGCAAGACATACCCTCTACCATTCATGATGTTACTGCGCTCGACATACTCCGATACCGTTATCACCATGCCACAAATCTTGCATGTGTATATGTCCTAGACCGCCGGATCTCTCCTTCACGTTTCCCTGCCGAAGCTTCGGGATCGAGCGAACTGGAAGCTGTTAAAGCCTGGGTCGCCAAGGACGGTCCGGATGCCACAAAGAGACTATTCGAAGCAGCATGGGAAAATGCGGTCTCAGACAAAGATATCCAGTGGCTGGCTGAGGAGGCCAAGTGTAAGACTTTCGTCCAACCCAGTCGTCAACCGATACCCAATCACTTTCACTTTACTAATAGGTACAGGTACTACGGTTCGTCTACCCATTGGCTACTGGGACCTCCCTGGAGAAGAATTTACTAGAAACACACCTTTTGAGCCTTATTCCTACATCTACTCTGCGGCATGGGCTAGCATCTGCACCCTTATCTCGCGCTTACGTGCCCACTCTATAGGCGTCATTGTTGACTTCCATGCTCTCCCTGGTGGTTCGAATTGCCGCGATCATTCTGGTACTAATGAAGCTGTCGAGAGTTTTTTTAGTTCGGCATTTTACCGCCAAATTGGTGTTCGCTGCGTCGAATTTGTGGCTCTTCAAAGTGCCGCTGGGCTTGAATTAGTCGGACTTCAACTAGTAAACGAGCCAAATGATTATGGCTTAAATTTGGTAGAATGGTACGACGAAGCCATCGATGCCGTTTCTGCAATAGATGCCACCCTCCCTGTGGTCGTTGCTGATGCTGAGAACCTCAGAAAAGTTATCGAATACTGCCTCAAGAAGAACACGGCATTTCCTGTCAAGCCTACTTGTCCAGTGCTGATTGACACGCATTTCTACTGGTGCTTTACCGACCTTGACAAACAGAAGTCGCCACAGGAGATTATTAAAGAGGTCCCCGCTGTGCTGTCCCCGTTGGATGGCAAGCAAGGCTCTGTCGTAGACCGCGGTGCAGTTCAAGTCATTGTCGGCGAATACTCTAACGCTCTCTCGGAAGACTCTTGGGAGAAAGCGGGAGATACACCAAGGGAAGAGCTTGTGAAGATGTTTGGCGCGAGTCAATCTCTCCGGTACCAGGACCACGCTGGTGGTGCATTTTTCTGGGCTTGGGAAATGGATTGGATGCCTGGCGGCGAGTGGGGGTTCAAAGCCCAAAGCAACCCCGAAAATCGTATGATTTTTCCACCTCGCCATGCTTTTACTCATGAACGCGACATGCTCAACCTGCTGGTAAGGGCGCAGTCTCGCAAAGACGAGCGCATGTCGAGAGCAGTCGATCAACATCACGCTTACTATGAGCATCTTGCACCAAACGTACCGGCGGAACACTGGATGTATGAAAATGGCTGGAAGGTTGGTTATCAGGATGCGTATGCATTTTTCGAAGGGTTTGGAACAGAGGCAGTACGTTGGGGGAACAAGATCGGAAGCCTTGAACTTTGGGTCTTGAAGAGGGTAAGGGAAAGCGGATTCAGGGGAACGTTTGTCTGGGAATTTGAGCAGGGCGTGAGAAGAGGGATTAATGATTTCAATGCTGTTGCTGGGATATAGTGCACAGACGTCGCCGGTCGCCGAGGCGAAGATTTGAACTCTTTAACCTATTTGCTTTTCACTTCATTGTTTTTCTTTTAACGTTCATAAGTTCAATTCTTGAGCAGTGCGACCTATCACACCGTCAAGTACTACAGCTGATCAAATGTACACCAATATCACATCGTATCACCCGTCACTTCACGGGCCAACACCACCGATAGCACATCTGTCAAGTGCGGGTGTCACCTACGGTTATCACAAACATTATATCTATTGATATTGTTCCGCCATAATCCTCACTATAGTATGCCCAAGCTAGCACATGGCGGCGCATCCACTTCCAGCGCTCCCGCCGAAATCTTATAGTGACCATAGACGACTGGATGATCTATGGTTGGAAGATCTATTTTTTAGTAAAGATGATCGTACCAACGAACAAACAAACACCTCACAGGGCGCCAGAAACAACTCCGAGATAACAGACTTGCTTGCAGGTACACGCGAGCTACATACACAAGGACTCTTTCATCTGGAACCTGAGCATCTGGAGTCATGCCGGCACAAACTTCGGCAGGTCAATAATAGACAAGCGCTACCGTTGCCCCCGACTTCTCTCGATCCAACCGATGACACAGCAAGTGGGCAACCATCCCAAGTAACTAGAGATCAAGCCGCAAATACCTCCATCGACAGATCATTCAAAGAAGAATATCGGGTTACCAATGATGGTATTCATTCTAATCACTTTCGGCACTCTCGACACGTTCGTTTTGCAGACACGTATACATTAATATGTACCCCATCAGCCAACGTGCCTCCCCCGCCTCCGCCGCATCTCACTCCTCCTTACACGGTTTACGCACCAACACCACATGGCCCACGAATTCCTCCCTGGGTCTCCGCCGAAAACCTCGATCGTGAGCGTCGTGTGCGCACCGATCTGCGCGTTTTAGAGGATACCCTTGGCGCCAAGTTCTTTGAGGATGAATGCAGACTGGCAATAGAGAGGCAGGCCGAAGAAGAAGAGACGAGGGCGGGAAGGAGGAAGACAGAAGTAGACGAATTCAGGGAAGCTGTAATGGAAGTTTACCCGGAGTTGGGGTTCAGGGAAGTGGATGCACGAGAGAAGACTGATTCATGTGGTTGCTGTACCGTCATATGAGTCAGTGAGTGAGTAGTTGAGGGAACCAGAACGTGATGATGTGGTTTAGAAGTCAGAAAAATGGACTCTTGGTCAAGGTACTTAGAGTCTCTTCATCGTAGGCTTCTTGTCTCCTTCTCTACTCTACAGAACGGCATTTAAATTTTCATATTCTTTGCGACTATTGTCGCGGGCTACCGATTTATCTATCAAATACCTTACGCAGTCAATCGTTTGCGTCTCGCGCATCCAAAAGCCCTTGTTCTCAACCACATCCTGCACAACAACAAAAAACACCATAGTAAGCACTGTGATAGGAACAAAGAACAGGACCTGAATCACTCTCATAGCAAGCTTGATATCATGAATGAGCGCAAATCAAATTATTCTGGTGTGCAAATACGGCGTGAGAGTTAGATACACAACCTTCTTAGCCTTGCATAATGCTGACCTATTCCAGCACAGAAACCATCGACAAATATGAATCCGCAGACAGATAAATATGCTAGTTCACAAGCAGCGAAACCATGCAACGATTCTTCTTTTGGACAATCCGACACGACGAACACCTCAACATCAAGCCACAAAGAGCAGCAGCAGACAAGCTCATGGGAACGACGAATTAACAGGAAAATGGAATATCTCCCACAGGAACTGCAAGATCCTATGCACAGACCTTTTGAGGATGACCGGAAGTGTATAACTATGTAGTCATCGATAATATAGGCCTGAGTTTCTTGGGTTTTCTTTCCTTTGTACACATAAATGTTCTGGAGCGATTCCCAATTGGTCTTTGCATTAATCTTAGAGTCTATTAAATATCTCTTTGTACTCTATTTTGCGCTAACAATGTCTTGCTGCCTCTTTGACCTTTGTCTCGCTTGCGCTTGTTCGATCATCAAAGAACGTTTTTACATATAGCACTGTGTTGTTGCCGCTTCTCTATTGAACCTGACCGTATTTTCGAATAGTTCCATTTTCCACACTGTGCCTCAGACATCAAGAAACCGTCATAACTGTCAAGGACAACACCTACGAAGTATTTAGAACAGCTTCCGAGAAATTGATACCAGATATTGTCCAGAGTTAAGCTAATATGCACCATCAATCGATCGACTTTGTCGCTTTAGATAAGACCATCATTCCTGCCAATAATGCCGCCTATTCTCAATGGGAACGCGACTTCGAGCGCATACATGATGCTGAGATTCGCAGTAAAACCAACGCACGATATAAAAGTTTACGAACGGATAAGCCGTTGCCACCGCTGCCGCTACAAGTTAACAGTCAACATAGAAAAGGCCAGCAACAGATGCTGACGCCACCAACTGCTAGGACGGCATGGGATAGGAGGGCACAAGAGGTTGCGGAGAGGAAACAGAATGAGCATAGAATGCAGATCAAGAGTAAGAAAATGAGTGGCGAGGTGGATAGAACATGTTGTTGTATGATGTAAAGATGGGTCAACAATATGCAGACAGCTTGAGGCAAACGTAGTAGCACAAGGTGCACGGTCATAAGAGCTAACTACCGCCTTCTTTAGCCATTTGACTCTTCATAATAGTTGTCGTTTTCTTACCAATTCTTCATGTCATTCACATTTTTCCAGCTTCCTTTTACTCTATGATCTTGACCTCTTGCTCATAATGGCTGCCTAAAATCTTGATGACGTTCTGTTTGGGGTTAGAACATCTTACTGAAGCAGATGACATTGATTCGCTTCCTCATGAAACGTGTCCCGGATTTACCGGTGATAATCTGCTTCGTTAAAATAAGAAATTGTAAACTACTATAAAGCTGCATCCCACACCGCTTCTTGGTATCAATTTCCTTCATCCAGAGCCGACACACCAACTGATATATTTTTTTTCATCCAGCTTACTCATTCTCGATTTTTGAAATGGTACATCCCACTCCATCGACGCACGAAGATGCTCGCTACTGCGTCATAGCCTTTCTCAAGAGATCTCCATCAATGTCTCTTGATGAGTTTAGAGAATACTATGAGAAAAACCATATTCCACTGGTCATCCGTACCGTTCGTTCCACGCTCCCACCGGGGGCAGCTTTTCCCACACTCGTCTATAAACGCCGATACGTTGACGCACAGACACCGATATTGACGGCTAGCGGCGAGCATGTGGGCTTTGACTGCATGACGGAGATACAGTTCGAAAGCAAAGAAGCATTCGAAAAACACTGGATTGCGCCTCTTAGTCAAAACAAAGCTATTGTGGAAGACGAGGAGAACTTTCTAGACAGAACGAAAATTATGGCTTATGAATTTGAGATGTACAAAACCGAAAATGGCAATTAGGGTAGCATTTATCACCCTTTTATTAGTAGTCTTTAGGACACAACAATCTCCTCATGAGATCCCTCACCCCGCTAAAAGAGCCAGCTTGTAGGACTCTCTCACCATTTCAAGAGGGGTCTCGGTCCGCTTAAAAATATGGCTTCCAAGATACTCTCACTATCCTACCAATGCTTCCAAGGCCGTACAGAGTATTCAAAATGATCACAGTCCAGCTAAGGTCTTTATGTAGCACTTAGGATCATGCGAAAATTTTATAATATGAAACTGGCTCAGCCTCTGCGTTACATTTTTAAATTAATACTAGTGAACTGGTATGCGAATCCTGAGGATCTATAATTACTGTGGCATATGCGCGATTTTGACCTATATTATAAAGACCTTTACCTACCCTTTGCAAATTAATGCCAACAAGCCTTCCCAGATTTCATGTTCACTGCGCATAAACTCGAAGTCAGTATATTTAATTTCGCAGCCATATTATAGAAAATTTATAAAAAGACATCTAAGTATGAGTATCGTCATATATCAAGGTCTATGTTCGCTCGTAACACACCCCTTCCCCCAAGAAGTTCTAACCCTCGATATGAGACTAGCAAGTGTATCACTGAGTACTAAAATCAAGCCTCCCCACTGACACAACAACTGCAGCGCTTTTTATGGCCATTACCCTGCCCTGGATGGTCCGTTGCATTAGGGCTGACCGTCATCTGCTCGAAGTTTTGGTATTGTTCGGTATGTATGTTGCCAGCACTTTTCACTCGCTGACTTTCACCTGTGTCTTCACCATCCTTTGATAGAGGTTTGGAATCGCCGCACTTTCGAGAGCCTTCGGTTAGAACTGGAATTTGTGGGACTGGTGATATATGGTCTTGTAATCTTTGAAGCCCTGTAGGTTGCTGGCGCCGACTCGTCGCGCTTGATTTCCTTATCTCCTCTTGAAACTCGGATTGTCTGCTTTCAATAGTTGGAGTCGGGAAAAGACGATATTTTGGCGAGTTTGGCCGGTGGCTGGATTCCGTGGAGTTATCTTTGGACATTACTTCTGGGTTCTAATTTTCTCCCAATGTCGGTTGGTAGAGTGGGTTTGATGTCACAAGATTGCAACGGTACAGTTGTACGGTGTTGTACGGTAGCGGGAAAACTGCATAAGGAAGCTATCTAATATACCCCACGATTTCTGACATATGAGTAGCAGTGTATGACTATAGGTCCTCGCTGTGTGGTGATGACTCAACCGAAAGAGAAACTTGAAAGCACGAACTGAGTATAGCTGCTTGGTTACTTAGCCGTTACACCATCACGCAGTCACAAGTTCTTATAGAACCCAATAAACGTAGTTACCTCAACGTCTCCTTTCCTAAAAAGAAGAAACGAGTGCAAAAGGGATCCTATCTCTGGTTTTTTTGAACTCATTACACACAATATGCTCATTAAATAATAGAGTTACTTTTTATTAATACGTAATATCTGCCGGCCATCAAGGATGAGTAAGAGACTCCATCACATGTCCAATGTACAATGGATAAAGATCTTTAGGTCACCTGGCAACTTTTAAGCAACGCAAGTCTAATTGTACAACCTCATACATGTTGATTGCAAATTAATACATTTGATGTAGAATAAGTTATCACTTTTGCTAATAATTCATAGTATAACTCTATTGACCCTCCGCACGTCCGTAATTTGGTGCTCTTGAGAAACCTGTATCCCTTTGTGCTACATGACAATGCAACACCCATTATTATCCCTACGTCCCCTGTTGTATGTTGCCTTCTGTTTTGTTTTGGAATGAACATAGAGCGGCTCTGGTGGCGGCATTGCGGACAGTTTTGCTCTAAGATTGACTTTCTGATGAGTCTGCATTGCTAAGACATCAGCTCTTCGTCGGGCCTCGAGCTGTAGATCAGGCTTGGGAAAGAGGGAATATTGCGGTTTAGACTGTGACATATTGGTGGAAATAGCCCTCGTTGATAATGAGATGAAGCAAGAGACGGGAAATCATGGTACGTAAGCTTTATAATGATGAGTTTGGGCCAATTGTAGAATGACAAAGGATATTGAAGTACCTTTGTTCGAAGCTTTGAAAATTTACAATCAAAGAACAAAGAACAATAAATCATACAGCTAAAATAGGGTATACTAGTTGCTGGTAGCGGATTGTTTCAAGAAGCAAAGATTATAAGACTCGTAGCGTCCTTGGATGTCGGATGATGTTTAAGCTCAGTGACACTATTATCTTGCAGTATATTCATCAGGGAGTAAAGGCATCACCTTAAACTAGCCCCTATTTTTATCTGTTTAACAAACTCCCCGATTATCTTCGATTCGCTCTGTATAATCCCAAACATACTTCTTGTCGCCTATGACAATGTATAAATTTCATGACACCAGTACAATTGATACCATTATGTGAGCAGCTTTTGCAAGGCGACAGTGGGGTACGGAATGGTGCCGTTGTCATTCCCGCGTACTTACCTGATTTTTATAGGAGCTGAAGAATAGCCTTTATGGTTCTGCTACACTTCTATAAATTGATGAGAATTTGAGCGTGCTTTTCTTCCCTTGATGTTAGATGTAACATTGCTTGGATTATGTGTTGTGTGGGGCTTGAGAACCTACATAAATTTGGCAGAATCAAAGCAACAAAAGGTGAGAGAAAGTTTTCAAGCAAAGATACATGTAGCAGATTTATGTTTTGATATTGAGACCAAGTGCGAACAGAAAGTATACCTGGTATCTTCAACGCGCAAAGCAGGTTATCGTGTAATCAATTGTCCCTTTAGATTCATTGGAGTATAATTCAAGACATGTCGTTGCGCTTACGCTTCGAATTTACTACATTACTACTTGAAAAAGTGGATAACAACACGTGGCACATTCTTACTTGACCATCTCCTAGCGAGTTTTTTCATTGCAGGACCGGAGTTGGAGGTGAGGTGGATGGCCCTAACAGAATGCTATTGGACCACACCAGTCGCAACTACGCTACTTTGAGCCGTAGTGTACCTTACGGAGTAATCGGTCTCAAGATGTTTATCCGACTGGCTCAATACTCTACAGTACGAACCCCTCTTCATTTCTTCAATAAAAACACCAAAACGCGCTCAAGGATTGAAAAACAATTCATTAGTCATGCTGGATTTCGATTTCTACGTTGCAACACCTCGACTTGCAATAACCTATTTCAACCCTGACCTTGATTCCCATATCGACTTTATTACGGATCTTTACGGCGCCAGAGAACTTGCTGCATCCACGGACAACTTCAAGTGGGATCCTATTGATCGCGAAGGTGCAGTTCAGATGATTAAAGACCGTGCGGAACAGATCGAGACGACTGGGTTCGGCCGATATCTTGTTTCTCTTCTCCCAGAATCGATCCCTGGAGAACCAGTTACTCTGGAGAAAGTAAAAGCTGCAAAGCCTATTGGTGTCGTGACTCTCAACCTTCGCGGTCCGGGTTCCCTACCTCTTCCTGACGCAGGGTTCCGCATCATGAGCTCACAAAGAGGGAAAGGGTTTGCGCCAGAGGCAATCAATGGGCTGTTGAAATACTATGAGGAAGAAAAAGGGGTGACAGAGTTCTTGGCTTACTGCGAACCTATTAATGAACCATCAAAAAAAGTTCTTAGAAAGGTTGGATTTGAGGAGTTGGGTCTGTATGATGTCAGTGGAATTTCCAGTGATGGTTCTATTGAAAAAGTCTTGCAATGGTCACGAGGACTTAAGAAAGACATTAGTGAATATAAGGCCTTGTAACTTCTAGTCCAGCTTCGCGCCAACTGGTTACTATAGACCATACCTAGGACATGATACTGAGAATGAATTCTTCGTTATCCATATGAACCATAGATATGCATACCTGGACATGCTTGTGAATATCATACTATATTTGAAATTACGTAAGACTATTGGAAAGCGCTGGACCGGTTAAGCTCCTCAAGCTATATGGAAGACTAGCGGAGAATAGCATCGTTGTAGGAAAGACGAAATATTGAAGTACGAGAGGGAGTTATCTTATGCTGTAACATGTATATCGACTATTCCATTCAAGAATAAAGTACCATGGTGTTTTGGTTCTCACATCTTGAAATATTATTCCCAAACAAGTTGCTTGTTCTTAGGAATATCTAGCTCCCTAGAGCATTTCCTTACCAAGGTTAAGCAGAAGTATAATGAGATTATAGCTAGAGCTGACCAGCATGGTGACGAGGCCTAAGTACCAAAAAAAAACAAAAAAAAAAACTAGATCAGGCATTAAACAAACATCTCAAAAGGGGTTGAGCATATGGAAGTTCGTTAAAATATCAGTTGTTGCATTTGTTTGGAGATAGATACCTTATACAAAGAAGCGAGCGCTAGACTTAATGAAACTCAAGAAAAGACATCCTCTTAGGATTATATTATAAGCAGGGTCTTTCTCACATGTGCGGCTGAGTCTTAACTGCCGCGAATCAGACCCTGTTTCTCTTTGGCCCCCACTTTACTTTTGCGTCTGCCTGGCTTTAGCGCAGCCCTTAGCGCCAACCTATTTCCTTATTTATATCTGAATTCTACTACTTTCCTTATCATTTCCCTTTCATACTAACTTAGCTTATCCCAGCTGTTACGTCATGTCGCTTTGTGATATCTGCAAGAAAATACCGTGGGAAAGTCTACCCACCGTCCCTGAGGACCTCGCCTATGGATTGAGCGGACATGCCTATATTCAAGCGATCTTTGATTGGCCGCAGAAGGTACGGGGCCATGCTCATCACCAGAGCCTGGAATCTTTGCGTGAATCGGCAGCATCTTGCAGCCTTTGTCAGTTGATCTGCAACTCTGCAATGAATGTCCAAAAGCAGCTCGAAGAGCTGAAACCGAAGTGGGAGGCCGGTGAAATACGAGAATATGATTGGCCAACGTGGGAGATGTGGTTGGTGAAGAGAAGAGAGGGTGGAGACGGCTGCTGGGTCATGAGTTTTGTGGATGGAGGCGGTAGAAGAAGTGAAAGAAAGAAAGAAAAGGCGGTAGAAGAAGCTTGGATTGTGGCGGCACTCGGGATTTGCGTTCCAGATAGTAAGTATATGTTTATCTGCTAAAGCTGTCTAGCACACTACGGCTCACTGAGTATGTCAGGTGACCCTTTGAATCCTATAATTATGGGTAGACCAGTCGAGAAGAGTGGTGACACGTCGACTGCCATCTCAAGGGCGCGGAAGTGGTTGCAAAATTGTGACGAGCATCCTGCTTGCAATCCTGGTGAAACACCACTACCATCGCGCCTTATCGACGTAGGCAGTGAGGATAGTGAAGAAGTACGCCTCTGGGAGCCTATTCCAGAAGGTACCATTGGAAAATATACCTCATTAAGCTACTGTTGGGGCTCATCCCGAGAGTTCACAACGACCCGTGCAACCATTGAACAGCGAAAATGCGGCATTTCAATCGCTGACATGCCAAAAACATACCAGGACTCTATAAAACTTACGAGAAGTCTCGGCTTACGATATATCTGGATCGATTCATTGTGCATTTGTCAAGACGAGGCTGCAGACTGGGAAAGGGAATCAGCAAAAATGCTTTCCATTTACTCCAATGCCTACTTAACCATCGCCGCTAGTAGAGCTAAAGAGAGTTCAGAAGGGTTTTTGGGCAAGAGACCGGACCGCACCTATGTGCGACTGGAATATAGTCGGGGTGATGTGCAGGGAACAGCCTGGGTATTCAACCTACCTCTTCGTGAGGAACTGGTCAAAGAGGACTACATAAACATGCCAAATGAGCCGCTATCAGATAGAGGGTGGGGTTTGCAAGAGCGAGTTCTTTCCCACCGTGTGCTAATATATGGCACGAGCCAAGCGTTCTTTGAATGCAACGAAGGGTTTCTAGGGGAAGACGGGTTGAAGCTCCATGAACGACATCCCTGCATACACAAAAGCTTGGAAGTTGAAGTTCCAGACTCCCAATCAGATCATTTAAAAGGATTAAAGTTGAACAAAAGGCCAAAAAATAGTCACTTGTGCGGATGGTATAACCTCCTTTGGCTCTATGGGGGGAAAAAACTCACACGGGCAACTGATAAGCTCCCTGCACTTTCAGGCATTGCCAGTATTTATTCTGAGAAGATTGGAGAACAGTACCTAGCGGGTCTGTGGCGAGACCAACTTATTGAAGGCCTGGTGTGGCAAAGCTTGAACTACAGGAGGGTAGTATCCGAGTATCGCGCCCCGTCCTGGTCGTGGGCCTCCGGTGATGGGATTCCAGCTTCAGGACAACCATACGCCTTTGATGAGATTGCTGAGATCCTGGATGCTAATACGACTCTTCGAGGAGAGAATCCGTTTGGTGAAGTCATAGATGGTTGGATCAAACTTCGCGCTCCTATGGAACAGCTTCATCTTATGCTCGACAATTGGGACCCCGAAGCATCACCGCACCATGCTTACGATAACAATATAAAAGTACGCACGGCGAACGGCAACCAGGAGGGAGATCATGCTCGATTCGACTTTGCATTCACTGACGACGATGCACCTCAAGAGGCAAAGAGGATTGTAAAGAGCTTGGAGGGCATTGACATTTTTGCTCTTATCATACTGAAAGCTGGGTCTTATAACCAAGATGAAACAGATGATGACAGAGCATATCATGCACTGATTGTCAGAAAGGTGGACCAAACAGATAACTATCAACGGCTTGGGTTTTTGATCTGCGATAAAGATACGTTGGGACGAAAACCGGAGGAGGAACCGAAGGACTCCTACCCAATTGTGACTCTCGTGTAGCGCATGCTAAGCTAAGGCCGCACAACTAAAATTTGTAGTAGAATTCCCAACCTTCCTAAACGTATTCAACTTTTTCCCCCTTGAATTGAAGGAAAGAACACAGGCTTGCGTTCTACACACGAGGAAGAGAACCTCAAGATAATAGCGCTTCCCTGTTACAAAAGCCTTAAGGAACTGTAAGGAAGTATGAGATGTGAAGAATTGATTGTATTAATTGTGTGTGTCGTCCTGTGTAGAAGTCTATGCGTAGAAGACATGTTTGACGCTCTTATATAGCGAGAACCCATCATGTGACATGGCCCTAGCTGCTTACAAGAACAGTAGAAAAGAAATTTGAAAGGAACGGGATTCGAAAGATACCATTAGAAGAGGGCTCTTGAAACCTTTAATCTCCCTATATCATTGGCTCTTAACCCTCTTTATAAAGGAGTTTGTAGCCATTTATCTCTCTATTACTTTCTTCTAGTGCTTCTTATGAGGGAGTTATGGTGTTGTTACTACATCTGACCTTTTCGCTTCTTAGAGAAGGTGGGGCGGAGCTAGTGCCCCGTCTCGAGACATTGAAATCGCTCGTCTCGAGACAAGTGGATCGGCATCCACGCGAACTTGGCCTAGAAATTGCGGGGACACGATGCGGAGCACAGCGCTCTTATGTATAAATACTTGACTGCATGAGGACAGATATGTTAAGCTCTCAGATACCGTCACAGACCACAAGATGGCATCAAACACAGAAGTAAAACCCGAGAAAAGGGTGCAGCTAGAGGGAAAAGTGATAGCAATTACAGGTGCCAATAGAGGTAAGCTAGCATGTATACAGAGGGTACTCCAGAGACACAAAACTTGCCCATGGCATCTCTATTCTTAACTTACTAAGCTCTCTTTACCTTTCAGAAAACTATAAAGCTGAAACAAGTAAGGAATCGGACTCGGAATAGCTGACTGCTGTCTCGCCAATGGTGCCTCTCGTGTTTACTCGATCGATATCGGCGAGACAGGTGACGACTTCGCCGCCCTCTCATCGAAATATCCCAACCAAATTTTCGCATTACAGGCCGATGTGACCAAGGAGGAGTCTATCCAAGCGGCTGTTGACAAGATTATTGAAGAGGCAGGTGCGATCCACGGTATGGTCGCTAATGCTGGAAGAACAAAACACAAGCCGGCATTGGACTTTACACTTGAAGAGATAGATCAGCTGTGGAGTGTAAACGTGGGTATGCTTGGTGTGCGGCAGTTCGGTTTTGCTAATTCAAACTAGTTGTATGGCGCCTTTTTCACAGCACGAGTCGCAGCGCGAGCATTCATCAAGCTCGGAATCAAAGGATCCATTGTCTTTACCGCGTCAATGGCCTCGTATCGGCCAAACAAGGTAAGCTATCGCCCTTCTTCTTTTTACTTGACTAATCTGTCAACAGCGAGTACCATCTGCGCCGTACGGTGCCTCCAAAGCCGGTATTCGTAATATGACACACACTCTCGCCATGGAGTGGGCACAGTATAACATCCGCGTAAACTCTGTCTCGCCAGGCCTTGTCAAGACGGCTATGACCTACTGGGTCCCCCAGCAGCTAGACTGGGAACAGCAACTGAAGTACTACGGAGGAATGCCAAGGCTTGCTGAGGTTGAGGAGCTGGGCGGAGCATATGTATATCTTCTGAGCGATGCTGCAGCCTATACCACGAGTATTGACATCCCGGTAAACGGAGTGATCGGAATTTGCTGACATTGTGGGATTTCAAACCGGAGATTGGGCTTCGCGCACAGACAACATCCAAAATGATATGTGGGGTTGTGAGACTGACTAATGTATCACAGCCATGGACGGCGTGCCTAAATTTCATCGGGCCAAGGTTTAGATTTACCCGGGTCTCAATCCATTTTGTCTTTTGTTGGTTTTCTTTGCATCCGTCTTTTCAGCCCAGCATATGGCATACCCTTCTCGATCTTTGACAGTTCCGAAGGAACTCCAAAGGCACAGTGCTGCACGCCTGTAAGAGCGTCAGCACCAACGTATTCGTCGGCATGCTCATTCAGTACTCCAAACTGTAGTTTCGTATGCATCAGTTCGATGGGGAAAGGGTCGTTTCCTAGACAGGCTCCACGGCTGATGTCATCCAGAGTGGTATTTCGTGTTGTGACCATGACGCGGGAGAAGCCCACTGAGAAAGTCGTACCATCCTGGAAGATGGTCCAGGCTCCAATGATTAGGACTATTAGGACAGCGGATATAACTGGTGCGTAGCACATCCATAGTTTTTCAGGACTGTAAACGAAAGCGGATTGGTATCTTGTTCGGTTTACCATAACCTTTTCTTCTGAAACAACGAGCAACTGCGGCGCTGAGAAGAGTGAAAGGATGATGTTGGTATAGAAATCCTGGATTTGACCCGGTAGATCCTCTGTTGGTAGATTGGTGGCATTGCTAACCAAACGGGTCTGTGAGAGTTCAGAATTCACGCGTGCAAATGATGGCCCAGGAATCGGAGGTGTCAACTCGATGCTGCCCTTCAAAAATTTTCTTAATGATTGTCCCATAACATGATAGGCAGCAACCTTCTTGTACTCCTCTGGAGTCCGAGGGCTAACATAGTTCTCAGTTGGTATTGGATTGCCCCAGTCAGGTGTACCATTTGGATTTCTGGAGAAACTTGTATCCACAATCGGCTTGAGGAACTCCCGTGTTACGTCTGTTTTGAGGAAAGACTCTGTATAGTTCCAATGCACTGTGTACTTAGTCTCGTAGTGAATACAGCGAAAGATATGCTGGTCGTAGTTCCAGGTCCAATTCTTCGCATAGACGGAGTCCGTGGGGATTTTTTGGGTGGAGTTGACTGCATAACCAATCCATATAATTGGCTCAGCCTTAAATAGCCCAAGGCTATTAATGTCGACCTCTGGTGGAGGAATGCCGCCCGGTTCGTTGATTCTGGGATCCTGTGGGCGAGCGTATTCCCCATCATCGACATGAGCAAAATACACGTACTTTCCGTTTGGAATGAGTTTGGCAGTGTTGAAAGGTGCACCAAGTTCCTCCAGCTTCGCATTATCTGTAGCAGCGCCTTCAGTGACCTGTTCACATTTGTAGCTTGGCCCGAGAAAAGAAGTACTATAGCTGCAGTTGTAGTTTCCACTGCAAGATACCAAACGCGCATCGGGTCGGTTCAACGCCGTTTCTGCAAGGCTAAAAGCATTGATGAGCGCTACGCGGGATACGTCTGTACTGGGTTGATCATAGTAGTCGAAAAATCCCGGTCCTCCAGCTGTATCAGTAGTGTTGTAAAACATCAATGACTTCCTCACGGTTCCATCTTTCATTTTCATAGGAGCTCTCCAGTCAATATTAGACTCCACGGAGAAGTTGAGGTTCGGAACTAGAAGTTCGACGCTGCTCGCTTCGGAGTACCATCCAAAGGTAAGTGCACCGGGGGAAAAGATAATGGTCGCTACGGGAATGAGCCAGATGACCATGGCCATAGCAGTTACTAGGGGTGCCTTGCTGATGGCTTCCCAGTTCAAGAAGAGAGACGGATCTTCTGTTGCAAGAAACAACTGGTCGATTGACAATACTGAGAGAGCACGTTTCCGAAACGTCGTCCATATCCGTTGACGGTAGACCAAGATAACGCAGGCGGCGAAGGCGACCTTGGAGAAATAAGCTAGGGCACGTCCGTAAAGCACCCAGCGGACCTTTTTGTCCTCATTATCTTCAATCTTATGGTGTAGAAAGGTGTAAAGCCGGTGTTGGCCGAAAGCAAGGGCAATACCCACGATGAAAGATGTCACCATCATGAGTGGCGTCTGCCAATGCACAGTCCATCTTGCTGCTTGAGTTGCGCGATGTTCGATCAGCCTCTGGGTCACGGGGTCTGTTCGAGAACGTGCCATGCTTGAGACTGAGGTGGGCGTTCTGGCCCATTGCGGCCGCGGCGTAACGGGCGACAGAGGAGCGTACATGGCGCCCTTGACGCGATAAATACTATCGGGTGACATTGGTGTACCCATTTCGGTCATGTGAATCCCCAAGCCATCGTTGTATGTTGGTTCGAACCGGTCGCGCTTCTCTGCTTTCACATAGGGAGCATCATTAGGAAACGGGGATGGTGTTGGCCTGGGTGTTCCCCGCACACTGTTTGGCGAAGGTAGCGGTGAGACACGGGCAGGAGAGTGCCGTGGAGAGTTCCGTGAAGAGTCCATGATGGTGAAGCTGGCCCACACCGAAAGTGAGGTCAGTTCAAGTGTACCACGAAGGGGTGCATTACGGGTGGGGACAGTGTAGATGGAAGAAAAAGCGATTAGGAAGAGTATGTATATGAACGCAGGGATATGGAAGCGGAAATGACAGTGCGTCGATGAGGCTGTGCGCATCTCGTTGAAAAATTGGGGTTGGTAGCTGAGAAGCGTGGCTGCATGCAAGTTCAGCTAATGCATGCGCAATCGAGCTCAGCCCTGGCCAGGCCCGAGCAACACGGTGTGGGCGATGAGTGACGGTCAGCCGTGGAGCCACATAAAGCAGAGCGAACGCCCTTCTCCCACGGTTGCTTGGGGCGATTGGGCGCAGCCGGCGACGGCGTCGCTAGGTGCCATGTCTCTGAGGCTCGGCCCCAAATGCTCGCGACGGGCGTCGGTCTGGTCCGCGCTTGTCGCCATGGAGGCTAGAGCCAGGCAGCTGGAACCAGTATGCGAGTGTCCGACGGCAGCATAAGCCATTCGGATCCTTTGACGAAGTTTAGTGCCCGTTGCGGCTAGCAGTCGAACCCTCGGGGTATGAAGCCATGGCATGATTACCTAAATAGATCACTAATGGAGCCTCGTCTGGTGCCCGGGCTTGGTTTCGGGCGTACCAACTCCCACGAGGGGGCCAGATTACTGGATAATTGGTTAGACGATGAGAAATACGGGCATGGTTGGATCTTATGTGAAGGCTGTTTTGGATGAGCTCAGATTTATTCATCTTGGCTGGCTTGGCGGGGTTGAATCTGTCACCAGGGCCCGAGAGCAGATGTGTATGGGCTTGAAAGACAAGACTGTGGTGACTTATCGGTTCTTGCTCACAGCCAAAGATAACCCAATTAAAATTCCTGACAATTCCATCACACAAAGCAGCGAGAAGCGCAGATACAGTTCTAATGGTGACGATGGCCGATACAAGTTCCGATGTCGGACAAAATCTTATCAGTATTCTCAGTCTCCATTCGTGCATCGCGCTGATTAATGCAATAATCTTTATTTCAATTTCATAGAGTGTTTAATAATTATAAGTTCTTCCCAAGGTCGCATTCTAGCAGTTCCCTATTTTCATAACACATCCTTTGAAAGTAAATATTTCAATCCATCATCACCTTGATAGCGCTCCAATGCGATTTGTTTCCATACATCCCATTCCAATCCCTGGTCAATACTAACCGCATCTCTTAAACCTTTGAAAAGGCCAAGGAATCCTTTCCAATCAGAAAGGTCGTATCCGCAACAGAACGCAAATCGATGCTGCAATCGCCCGTCTCTCACAGTCTGCGCCAGACTTGGTTCGCCTTTTTTTTCAAATATCTCAGCCAGCAACTCCTCCTCCTCTCCTAGTGTGTTAAGGCCATCGTAAAACTCGCTCACTGGGAGGAGTCCTATGGGTGAATTAAAAGCTATCGCTTCTGGGGCAGTGTGAGCCCACTCCCAGTCGATGATAGCGGTGATGCTATAGTCCTCGTCAACGAGGATGTGGTCACCCTTGTCATCGGCATGCTTTAGAAAAAATTGATTGCCAAGATCGCCTTGAGAAGGAAGAACCGAAGGAATAAGGTCGAGGAGAAACCGGTGAATAAGATATGCGTCAATAGGATTCTGGGAGTACATTTCTTCACGTATAATCAGGTCCAGTATGAGCCTAATTGAAGAAGTATGATATTCCTGGAGCGAAGAATATGGGCCAAGGGGCGACATATGGGAGCCATTAAAATCCGTCAGAGACTCGCGAGCAAATGCCCCAATACGATGAGAACTAGAAGTGCCGAGGCATCCCATTTTGTCGAATGGATAATTTCGAAACTCAATGAAGATATCTGCAAGTTGCTCTACGATTTTTCTTCTTTGCTCTGGAGAAGCAATCGACCATCGTAGTGACGTGCCTGCCATCTTTTCAACTAGCATATAGCCAACGCCGACCGAATTGTCATGGCTTTCTAGAGCAAAGTCAAATACTTTCGGAGTCGGTACCGCGATTTCCTCAAGGAATTTCATCGTGGCGAATTCGCTCTGGAAAATGTGGTCTCGTAAAGGGGGCGGTGGAGACGTAGCATTAAAACGCCGAATCCGTGCCAGCCAAACAACGCCATCCTCGAACACAATATCGATATGATAATTCATACCACCCATGACGGAGCTTTGTCTGGTTCTATCATACTGAAATGCAGGGATAGAACAACATATCCCATTTCGTAGCTCACTCGCACGTGCAGCCAGAGCTTCTTTGTTAATTTTATGGAATAAAGTTTCCATCTCCTTTTTTTCTGCTTCCTGGGCAGCTGGATCGTAGTGTTTCGCATCCTGTTAGGGAATTAGGCACATTAACAATATTATACTAGAAGTTGGGGACAGACCTCCCAGGAAGGGCATTGATGAAAAGGAGTTTGGAGATGTAAGGAGCAAAGGTGACGATTACACAGAATGCAGTCACCAGTGCGGACTGCAGGTTTCGAGCAACCCTTAAGGTCACATGCCCACATTGGCATTGTGGAGGGTCTGGACAAAAGGCAAGCGTTATATCGAATTTGGCAAGCGTCTTTAAAAGGTCCGGCGACAAAGGTAGAATTATGAAGGTCGGCAAAATTTATATCCTTGACGAAACGTGCACCACTTGGCAATGCCACAAACCCATTAGGATGGCACTTCACGGCTGTCTTGACCGATGATTTAATGGCGGCTGTGCTAGCGCGTAGTGGAATGCGCTAATTGGATTAGGAACCTTTTGGCGCTCTCTTTGACCAGATGAGCTCCATGCTAGGCAGCCGCCGACTGCTTGCTTATTCTTGGCCTGCACCACTCCTGCTGCATTTTTTACAGAATTGCTTAATGTAAACTGTTCCTAGGAGACGTCCTGCCACACGCATATGTTGGGCGCCAACGGCCCCTCCCAAAAAGCCTCTAAGAGTGGCACGATGGTGCCTATTACAAGCACCTGCTGAACTACGCCGTACTCCATCATTACGCTAGTTTCTTAGATGGGAACTTAGCGAGCGTAATTATCTGGTCCAGTTGGTTGTAGAAGGATTGCGGCGTATACCATGTACACACTAGACAAGCGGCTGGCTAATCGAGATGTGATACAGGTCCAATTCGGCGCAATATCCCCGCTCTTTACAGTGTAATTGCGGCACAGATGCTCAAGCGCTGTGAATTCGCTTGAGGAAGCAATGTATCCAGCGTCTATATAGGTAAGAAAGGAACAAAGACTGGCTGATTGGCATCGAAGGCCGGTACGAATGTTTAAAGGGCAGTTATCCTACGCTGTGTCCTTACGAACCTGAAAATCCTTCTACCAGTTATTCAATCAACTTAAAACTTCCTTGAATCCGAATCCCCGAATACCAAATCCTTAAACTCCTTGCTCTAATAGAACTTAGTTTGAACATCATGCCTTCACCAGCTATTCGATGTGTGAAAGAAGACTGCAACAACTGGGCTGAAAGTGGCTCCCGCTACTGCTCCTCCCGTAAGTTTACCGCATTAGTGAACACTTTTCTATTCAAAGCTAAATCAATGGGATGTTGTCTGCTAGATAAGTAGATGTTTCCGTCCGAAGGCGTTCGCCGATTAAACCCGAAAAGTTGTTGGTTAATGGGAACTTAGATTGGCGAGACTTGAGAAGAAATTGGTAAGTGGGGTGATTAAGGGATGGTTGTAGGATGTCTAGTAGGTTTGAACAGCTTGGGATGTGTGTGTCAAAGCTTCCACTCATTTACTCTTGGATTGTGTTATGCTGTTTCCATACTGTTCGGCGGTAATGGTCTAACGGTACCCTTTTTTGCTAAGGGCTACTGCTAAATGGCGTACTACACTCTTTTAGCACTAAATATAAATTTTCAAGCTTGACGTCTTGTCTTTGAACGTAATAGGACTGTTCCAAAGGTATGGGTGGACGGTGAGGTTTTTCGGGCCGAAGGAGTAGGGCGATCATTTTTGCTGCCTAGGTTGATATAAGGTGGGTGCACGAACGGACTGGCTCTATAGACCATCTAATAGGGATTGACTGAAGCGCCTAGAAGCGTCCACACATCACCCTAATTCCTATATTAATAATATATTTAGAGCGGCTTGTCGCAGCCACGTCAAAATCTAATGAAAATGAAGACTTTTCTTATATATTAATCAGCTTTTAGGGAGAGGTTCGATGTACTCTGTATTTTTCTTAGCGCCGACGTACCGGGACATGCTGAGGCTCTGGGTGAGATCAAAGGCGCGAAGCTCAACAGACATATCTGGCAAACCGATAATCCTTTAGCAATGATTGGGTCTTATCCATTTTCTCGTGCTCCCATAAGCCCTACACCCGTTCCCTTAGGCTCCTAACTGCTCTAAGTTCAGTAAGACTTATTTATCGCCGTCAAGAACTGGAAGCACAGTCCAGTGCTACCCAGCCAACGCGAACCCCAAACCATGTCTTTTCTACGTGTGGATATAGGGTATTACGTACGATATAAGCGCCGCTCTCTACCTACCTTCAATCCACCTTCCCATCTTGTAGAGCCCGAGGCCCCTACTATCGGTAATCTCTATATAATCAAACCGCTGCTCCTAAGTTTATATAAATGTTAACGTGTAGAGCTACCTAAATCCAACGAAACGTTGTAGCCAATATTAAAAAAGTAGGGGCTCAGCTATCCTATATCAGGGTGACAAAAAAACCTAATCAAAAGATACCGTTCTAACTATCTATATCTTACTTGATATTAATACAAGTTACCGGTATATAGTACTGAGTAAATTTACTACCGAGCGTCAGCGTCGCACGTGACTCCTAGACTAGGCGTTTTCTCTGCGCTTCGCGAGTATACATCAAAATATCGGGCATCATCCCATTGTCGTCAAGGCGAGACTCCCGGCTCTCATCTCATCATCTTATACCAATTAGGTCCATCGAAGCAATGCTGAGACGCACCAGTACCCAACCGACATCGGGACTAAAAACCACCACTAGCATTCCCCACACCAGCGCCGAAAACCACAAACATGCCACAAGCTCTTCGTGCCCTCTGCCTCTACCGGCTCACCTTCACTTCTACCCCCCAATATCTTCTGAGGCCATCTGATTGTCGAAATATCTCAACTGCCATTGGCCCGAGCCTTCGTAAAGAGATTTTCCGGAACCGGCAGACCGCGCAATTTTACCGCTGCTTCCACCTGAGTCAGAGAGTCGCCGCTTCCAAGAGACAACCACTATCAGACGCAGAGGAATTGAGTCTTAGGAAGAAAGCTGCAAAAATGGCCGGCGACGACCACTTTTTGACTCTGTCGTGCCCTGACAAAGCCGGCATTGTGTACGCAGTCACTGGTCTCCTTGCACGACAAAACCTCACCATCCTGGACCTGCAGCAATTCTCAGACCCGGATTCAAAGAGGTTCTTCATGCGCGTGCACTTTGGCCATGCTTCTGATCTCTCCGCTCTGCAGGACCCACTGAAGAAGCTGGCGGAGGAAATGGAAATGGACTACCAGGTGCGGTCTGTGCAGGAGAAGCCCAAGGTCCTCGTCATGGTGTCCAAGATCGGCCACTGTTTAAACGATTTACTCTTTCGTGTCAAGAGTGGCCAGTTGAAGATCGATGTGCCCCTCATTGTGAGCAACCATCCAGACTTCGAGTCGCTGGCTTCATCTTATGGCGTTCCCTTCCACCACTTGCCAGTCACCAAGGACACTAAGGAAAAGCAGGAAAGCCAGATCCTGGAGCTCATTTCGAAGCACAACATCGACCTCGTTGTTCTGGCCCGATACATGCAAGTGCTCTCTCCCCGTCTCTGCTCCGAGATGTCTGGCCGCATTATCAACATTCACCACTCGTTTTTACCCTCATTCAAGGGCGCAAAACCTTACCATCAAGCTTATGAGCGCGGTGTTAAAATTATCGGCGCCACGGCTCACTTTGTGACTGCTGACCTAGACGAGGGTCCGATTATTGAGCAGCGAGTTGCACGCGTAGACCACGCCATGTCGCCTAAGGAGCTCGTCGAGGAGGGAAGCAATGTCGAGAGCCAAGTCCTTGCTGCCGCGGTCAAGTGGTGGAGCGAGAAGCGAGTCTTCCTCAACGGGGCAAAAACAGTTGTGTTCAACTAATTGAGGAACCCAGCAAAGGGTCAGGTTTTCCATGTACATAATTGACTACTGCGATTTTAAAACGAGCTGGCGTTTGTATAAAATCAAATCTTGAGCCTCCTGGAAAGAAGTGTGCCGACAGTCAATTCTGCTTCGCCCCCACGACACTCGGTTGCTTCTTGCCATCCAATAAGCCATCCGCTACCCTCGTATATGCGCATGCACCATGTCATCACGCAATGGACGTGCACATATACATTCAGCGTGTTTTCATAGCCTTGTCAGCCTTATCACTCACACTAACACTGTCATTGTCTCCTACTCTAGCCATGTACTTCTCCAGCCTGGCCTGTGTCTATTTGCTCTGTGTTGGCGGTGCCGCTGCCTCAGATACACAGGTTACAAGAAGAGTGTTATTGCCACGGGCATCCACAGAAACATGGGGCTGGTATTCGATTAGCTCAGGTTCTCAAGGCACAACATGTACAAGATCCCCTTCACTGCATACCATGAACGAAAGTCAGGCTAACAACAAGCTATAAAGGGGAAGCCGTAACACAGGATCCAGCCTCGCCAACTATGACAGATGAAGACGGATTTTGGTTTTACACAGGCTGTGCTGGTGGGACATGGTGTTCGTATCTAACGAAGTGCGGGGACGGCACTGCTGAAGGTCCTGGTACAGCAATGGACTGGTACGTATGCCGACGCGATATGAATTTGCTCCTCCATGTAACTTGGTGTAGTCCTACAAGCAATTGTGCTACGGAAAATCTATTTCTGAGCTATGGCGCGGAGCAACCACTACTAAGAAAAATCTATTGTCTTGAGTCATTCACCCCAAAAACATTTTATAGGGAAAAGCCACCTCCGCGTGTGGGTGCGTAAGCTTCGTCTATTTTATTTCCCTTTTCTTTTGCTTCCGGGATGTTTCTCCATGACGGCTTACCTTCTTGATAGAATCTACCTCTCTGCCATCCGCCACAAGACGGGATACGAGCACTTTTTCGCCCGATCCTTCCACTGAATTGATAACATCACCAGGTCCTACGGCGCCTCAGACATCGATTGATACCTCTCAGTCTTCCCCTATGCCATCTCAATCTGCATCCTCAGGAGATGATCCTAAAGTACGCACTGGAGCTATCGCTGGGGGTGTTGTTGGCGGTGTTATCCTGATCGCTTCCGCTAGCCTACTGACATTCTTCATTGCGCGTAGAAATCGGAGAAATGGTAGAACCAGTGAAGTTGCACAGGAACCATATCGCCCAATGCCCCATGAATTACCAGTCTACGTTGGACATAATTCCAGTGGATCAGGGATGAATGATCTACCTGAAATGGTGCACGAGATACCGTAGAAGATGGGAAGGCAGTCAAGTCGGGCTTGGACATCTCAACGCAAAGGAATTAAAGGCCTTTTTCGTCACTTGTGTGAAGAGCGGATAAGAATGTATTTCTCTATGAATCTGGATACAATATTTCGGGATCGATTGGTACCTTATTTGGCCCAATAACAACGGTTGTGGCCCTCTCTTGCATATGCATACAGTGGGTGCCCGCCGCTGCTCAAACTGGTGCCGCTCCATCCAAACTTATCTCGGCTCTGTTTTTCAAGTTCAGGTTGTCCTACTCATGGAAGAATATGACCAGCGGTAGCAATGCCCTTATCCGACTCCCAGGCGCCCCTTTCGATGCATGGCCCAGTCAAAGCACATCTAGTCTATCATCGGAAACGGCTTTTGACATACCTGCCAGGCGGGAGGCAGTGGAGACAAGTCATACAGGTGAAACCTGCTATTGAGCCGATCAATTGGATTTGTACTTCAATGCTAATGTTATCATAAATAAACTGATATAATACAGGCTATGCACGTCGCTTTGAACGTAGCACAAAATGGCCAATTACGCAGGATAAGAACAACAGAACGCTAGTATGCACCCAAAGTAACAAGCCTGTTTTTCACATCATGAGGCTTCATCCCTTGATTTATAACAATACTAGAAAGGGTGCCCATGCGAACAAGTGACACGTAGCCTGGCGTAACCTCATTTGCCAACACCTCTATACACTTCAGCGCCTCTTCCTTTGAAATCGGAGTTCGAACGGAGTTTTGTAAAGACTGCAACAGCGCGTTCATAGAAAAAGAAACGCGGAGACTAGGGCCTTTACTTGCGCAAAGTAAAGAGAGCACACGAAGGACCTCTTCAGAGCGCTGTAGTGCAGCCTTGCGTTGGATCTCCGCTGGTGATAAGGCTTTGGGTCCTGTAGCAGCAGCGGCTTCCTTAGCGAGGATGCGATCGAGCAGATTTGATTTGCGGACCGCAGTGAAGTCTGTCATTTTCGTCTGAGCTTGAGCCTGTGCGGGTTGCATGTTCATTTGAGTAGGATCATTTTCCTTGCCCATGCTCTCCTTCGTTTTCTTCGGTGCACGACCTTGCTGAACACTTTCCTTGAACTCGCGCAGTCGTTTACGCCCTTTCTCTTGCAGCGGCACAATGGCGGTGAGTGACTCGCTTTGTGTGATTTCAGCACAAGGAAGCTGTTCAATGAACTTTGTGATCGAAGGCTCGTCGACATATGCCTGTATAGTGGTCTGCTTAGGTACGATCTTCTTCGGTCGTCCTCGCTTTTTCGGTGTAGCGATTGGTCGGAGGGGCTGGGCTGTTTGTGTTGTGGTCCACTGCCTCCACAAGTAATCCAGGCTCTCCATAAACATAAGCTTGAGGGCCTCCTCGGTCATCGCTGACATGCCCAGGCCTATTTGGTGTTGCTCGATGATCTCGAGACATATCTTCCCACGGCCGTAATCAGAGAGTTGGAAGGGATTGTTCTTCCCAGATGGTCCATAAGCAAGCACACCAATGCAAAGCCGAATGTCGTCGTAGGTGACTTTTCGGTGCCGCCAGATAGAGGTCGTTGCCTCAGTGAGGTCTCGAAGATCGACAGGAGATGATGTGCCGTTATGTATGTAGTGTAGTGATAATGCGGTGAGGAAGGACGAGTGCAGCGTAAGCAAATTGATTAGCTCAGTTGGCAGGGCAGCCGTCGAGTCAACGGGCGCCATGAGGAGAATGATAAAATGGATTGATATGGCGCGACGTGCGACGTGGTGATCAATTCCAGAGAGAAATACGGAGTTGAAGATATGAGAGACTGGAGATATGGAGAATGGAGTGGAGTAAGAGTGGGCGTTAACTTGCTATGTGGTCGAGGGCTGGTAACACACTACGCTAGCGCCAACAAGGGTATCGCGAAAAGTCGCGTCGCGTCGCGCGCTCACCAATCAACGACGTGCAAACGTGTCAAAGCGCGCCATTTCCTAACATTTCACGGAGCATCCGTGGCCTGTCCTATCGGGTGAAGTCATTGCCTAGACATTTGATGAAACAGACCTATACTTCGTCGTAGAGAACATCTGGAGTTTTAAGTAGCTAAGGAAGCGGTACCAACCTCACTACTTAGTTACCCCTCGACTACCGATGAAGGCCCGTATCACTGGATGGGACTGCTCCTATATTGGCAATTGGGAACTGAAACCGCATAAGTGGATCACCCCAACCTCTATGGGTTTGCGCATTGTGAAGTATTATCTGTCAAGATCTTGACGTTGATATAAATTAAATATGTCGAGACGAGAAAGTACATTCCAGGTTAACTCCTGTGGAATCGCCAGTATGCAGCATCAAGACTGAGCAACTAAACATTCATGATCATCCCACGGGATCGTGATATCCTCTCTTCGTATGATTTTTCTCTTCTTTCCGGGGCACATTACTTTCCGCCGAACCAACCACCGAACCAGCCCTTTGATTGGTTGATTTTGTCAGAAACCTCTTTGTCGAACTTGTTGGCGGCGGCATTGATTTCCTTGCTCGTCTGCTGCTTCATGCCCTCCAGCTTCTTCTTGGTGTCATAGCTGTACTCATCGAACTTCTGGCCGGCCTTTTGAGCCTCGGCTTTCGCGTCATCGGTCTAGGGGTCGTTGTCAGCTACTAACCAACACCAACACCGAGGTGCATCTCCACCAGGTGCATCAAGCAGACCTACCAGGTTTTGTGCCTTGGCGCGCACCGCCTCGAAGCCCTCCTCGCCCGCCTTCTTCGCTTCCTTTTCACGTCCAGGAAGATCACCCTTCACTTTTGCTGAAGCAGTGGCAAGGTCATCTGAAGAAGCTGTCAGTCGCCGACTCCAGATGACAGAAATCAGGCTGCATACGTTCAAGCTTCTTCTCTGCGAGCTTCGGGTCTCCTCCCGCGCTATAGAGATAGTAGGCGCCGCCGCCAATCGCAGCAACACCTCCCCAGGTAGCGAGTCGTCGGCCAGCCATTGCGTGAGATGGAGTAGGAAATAAGCACAGAAGGGGCAGCCTTTTGTTACTTTGGGGCGATGGGAATGTGTTTGGCTGGGGCTGCAGGGCATGTGGTACTTATGGGTGCAGGTGGGGTGACTGCGTACGAGCGGAAGCATTACATGATGACGTATGTACACGGCCCAATTTGCGAACCGAACGATCCATTCGCTCTCAACCCCCTAGCCAGCGATCCTTCGTGACCAAGACTCCTCTATGTTTCTTTGCGTTTCGATACCCTGTACCAAGTGCTGGTACCAGGCTTCATTGTATTGATTGTTTGGCTCTGATTGCATTTTCCGTCTACTGCAGGCCTTTTTGTCGAGGACTGCCACTTTCCCTGATTCTCTAGCGCCTACGAAGCGTCCATTTGGCCCTGCCAGCGTGTTCCACTCGTCACAACAACCTCATGCCTCAACGATAGCACGGCGCGCAGCCTGCACGAACCCACCGTTTCTGTGTGAATCTCGGCAATGTCGGATCAGCACATTGTCCTTGTCGACCGCGCCGACGACGAACAGAGCCCCGAGCGTCCTGGACGACCCGAAGACTCCCCACGACCCCTGCCGACTCTAGACTCGCACGTTGACGTGCTGTACGAGAATCAGCGCGGATGGTTTGTGTTTGGAATCCCTCTCTTCTCATCAAAAGCGCTATGGAATCTTAAAATCGATCAATCGCCATGGGTGGACGCCAAGTTCAAGCCATCGCCAGTCAACATTACAAATGCCCAGGTCCCAGACCCAAGTTGGGTGTGGGAGTGGAAGAGCTGGTATGTGGATATGAGCCATGATGTGGATGAAGAAGGGTGGCAGTACAGTTTCTGGTTCAGGGGTGCCGCCTGGCATGGGAACCATCCTTGGTTCCATAGCTTCGTCCGCAGACGGCGTTGGCTACGCAAACGGGTGAAACAGAAGCTTCCACCTAAGACCAAGGACAATAGGGAGAGATTGTTTGGAGAAACATTTAGTATTGGCACCACCATTGCTAGGGCAATGACAAGCACTACTGCGCCTGCTGGTAGCATTCACGACAGCATAGAGCGGTCCTTTGACGAAGAGGTCAGAGATGTTGCTACATTGATGCGGAAGCTGAAGAAAGCCGCTATTGATAGAGAAAAGGTTGTCTTGGTCAAGAAATTCATTGACGAAGGTGGTGAGGAGTTATATTATCTCGCTGAGCAGGTTTGGCATTACCAATTCCCACGCCCCGCTTCTAGCACTGACAAGATTCAGATTCCAGTTATCATGTCGCTACTTGTATTCCAGAATTCTCGCCGTCAGTTACTTTCCTCGCTCATGGACACGATTGAAGGCGCGCGGGCACACCGAAGCAAGCATATAGAGAGCGATAAACCCGAAAGCGAGGCTGAGGGGCGTAGAATTAACAATTTGCTCAAGGCGGTTGAGGCTGCAGATGCCGAGTGCAAGAAGTTGGAATACTGGAGTGACATCCGCAAGCTGGCTGAGGCTGGCAATGCTGGTAACGCGACCAATCCGGGACACGGATGGGATGAAAAGTGGCAGGGTCTTGATTCTAGTGGTTCAGCTCATCCACGAGAGCCACCAAAGCTAGACAAATGAGTGGGTCGAGACGAATCCTGTGACAATGGTCAGGTCTTTGATAACAGTGAAGCGGACATCCGTAGACAAGTACAGCTATGAGTCTACTTTTGCCCTTCAAAGTACATGTTGTAATTAGAAATACACCTACGGTTTTATTCCTCTGCTTTCTACTCATTTGTCAATTGCGTGCGCATCTGACGCGGATGGGCCCTCGGATTGTGTCTGGTGAAGCAACCGTCACAGCTCCTTTCTGTAGCACCTCGACCTCGCCCGCCTCTCTCATCTCCCACACCACGGTGCGCACATCGTCCATGACGTCGCGCCAGTGCGAGGCATCCAGGGCCTGCAGCTCCTCAGCCGACAGAGCGCGGGCGACTTCGGAGGGGCAGATGGTCTTCGGAAACAGGCGGGCTTGTAGCAGGCGCCGGGCATGCTTCAACACGACGTCTCGCTGGACGTGGTCCAGCATCAAACAATGCAACGCGGGGGAAACGAAATGGTTGAGAGGGCTCAACATGGCCGGTGAGGGGGCAGCTCTTTGAGGGAGCAGCCAATCAGTGAGCCGAGCAACCCAACCAACGAACAACAAACCTAGAATTGGCCAGAGGGGACCCGACTCCTCCACAGACGCGCCGCGTGGGCTGCCTTGAAATCGATCCTGGGTGGCCAATCCCAGCTACCCCACATGGGTCACGGAGGAGTATTTGTAGGCCGGGTAGCACGGTGGTGGGGAGCATCTGCCTCTGCCTTTCCTTCTCCAAATCTTTCGAGTGCTCGTCCTCCATCCCTTTCCATCCCGAGATCGGCCCTGCAAGCCTTTGCACGCCCGGCCAATTCTGCGGGCATCCAACACAACGTAAGGTTCTGTTCGACCAAGACCACCATTATGTCTTCCTCGGACGCAAACGAGGTGCGCAAGTACCTCCAGCAGAGCCATGACCGCATCTTCGAGAACAACAAGAAGTGGGCCGAGGAGCAGGAAAAGAAAAATCCCGACTTCTTCACCAAACTGAGCGCTGGTCAAAGCCCGGAGTATCTATGGATCGGTGAGTCAATTGCGTCGCATGCTTCCTGACGGCCTCTTGGTTCAAGACTGACGCTGGGCACATAGGCTGCTCCGATTCGCGCATCCCCGCCGAAGCCATTACCGGCCTCGACGCTGGTGACATGTTCATCCACCGCAACATTGCCAATCTCGTCTGCTCCACCGACCTCAACGTCATGTCCGTCGTTAACTACGCCGTGCGCCACCTCAAAGTCAAGCACATCATCGTGTGTGGCCATTACGGCTGCGGCGGCGTCAAGGCTGCCATGACCCCCAAGGACCTTGGTCTGCTCAACCCGTGGCTGCGGAACATACGTGATGTGTATCGTCTGCACGAGGCTGAGCTCGACAAGATCGCCGACGAAGACGCTCGGTACGATAGGCTTGTTGAGCTGAACGTAATTGAGCAAGCACGCAATGTAATCAAGACGGCGGCCATCCAGCAGAGTTACAAGGCGGACGGCTTCCCGATTGTACATGCATGGGTATTTGGATTCAACGACGGCAGGCTGAAGAATCTAAACTTGGACTTTGAGGGCGAGTTGAAGAACGTCCAGAAGATTTACGATCTGACCACATAGAGGATACATTAGAAAGATTTCAAGGCTTGAAGGTAAACTAGAACTCGAAAGACGTGAACTTCATAGGACTGAGAGGTCGGTTGGCAGTATCTTCCATCGTAGAACTGTTGTCATTGAAACCAAGACTATCGTGCTCACCAAAAGAGCCCAAGGCAGTTCGGAGCGCTCCACCTCCTTACCACACCACAACCTCCTGTCTTCCCCCACATCCCAGCCCTTCACAAATCTCCTCATCTCTCTCGCCCTCCACTGAAAAATTTATGATCTTCTGTCTCGCCGGCCAAACTTCTTTCCCGTCTCTCTTTTCTCTCTCCCAATGCTCTCTCACCGCCTCTCTTACTTTACTCTGAAAGAACAAGGGTGCCTTCTCATATACCGGATGCAACAATCCGCTCACAAAAACCCCTCGATCCAAATTCCGCTGCTGGCCGATGCAAAGCAACTTATCCTCGGCCATGACGCGTGCGTACGGCTCACTGATGGCGGCAAATTGTTCGTCAGTTGCATTCTTGTTGCGGTAGATTTCGTAGTGCATCTTTGAAGAGTTGGGCGACGTAGGCAGGAATTTCTGAACCATGATAAAGGCCTTGCTGGCGGGATGTCAGTTTGATAAACGGAGAGCAGTAGAGGGATGACATACGATAATGTCATGGATGCGTTGGGGAAGTAATATGTGCTGTGAGCATGTAACCCCTTTTCAATCTGCTCAGGCGTCGCCTCGCAGTGGTGCTGTATGTGGCCGTCTTTGAGGTCACTGTCGAAGGAATCAAGGTTCAGGAAAGAGGGAATATCAGGATGGGTCGTGGGACAGTGGTAGCATTCGTTGAAGTTGTCGGCGAGTATCTTCCAGTTGTATGCACCATCCAGTTCGTACGTATGGTCCAGCGCATAATCGTCAAAATTGTGCCCGTCATACCGCTCTTGTCTTCCACGCCAACAACGTTAGCACAAAGCATCGTGTCTAGAGAGATAAGGACATCATACATGTCGACATCGCGAAAATGATCTTCCCACGCCACCTCGGGAGTCTCCTTCGCATCCAGGTTTACCCACACGAAACCATTACGGTCGATTTTTACATGACACCTCAGCAGGCTATTCTCCTCTTTCTTGAACTCGAGTCCCGCGTACCCAGGCGCCTTTGCTAACTTCCCATCAAGTCCATAACTCCAGCCATGGTACCTGCACGCCAGGATCTTTGCACTTCCACAGCCTTCTTTATCAATGACCGGATATGCCCGGTGCCGGCACACATTGTGAAATGCGTTAACGTTGCCCTGGTGATCTTTGTCGATGATGATATCGAAGCCTGCGAAGGTATAGCGCAGCCAGTCACCGGAATTCTGCAGACGCGACTTGTGCGTCATGAAAAGCCAGCGATTAGAGAAGATAGCACGACGTTCAAAGTCAAACATCTGCTGTGAGGTGTACCAGGAGGATGGGAGTGCGCGAACCGGAGACTGTTTCGCGGTGCTTTCTGTGGTGCAGCTGTTGCTGCCGAATTTGAAGTAGTGAAGCATTTTACGTTATTTCGAGTTATCTATCCAAAAACGTCAAATATGTGAAAGTCAAATTGGATAACTCACAAAAGGGGGCAAGGAGCGTATATGTATGCATCTCGATCACAAGTGCCTTGCAAAGAAATACGACGTCTCGCTCCGAATACCCCTAGTGGTCGCATTGCGAAAGATTACAAGCCATTGCTATGGCGCTCATCCGCGATCTAGAACTCCTTCTGTGCCCACAAGGTGTCGGCTGGAGTATTTTCGTATTAAGTTTCCCAATCCGGACACACTATCGTAAATACTTACCCGGAACATGAGAACCAACGCAATCAAACTCGACACTAACTTTGCGATAGGGTACCTGTAAGTCGTTAAAAGTATGGCTAAAAGCCCGTGAAATGTTTCTTGGTACCTCTCCTCTATAGATGACTCTCTGCCAGCGACCCCCCACGTCATACTGGGGTTTTCTGCTATGTGGGCCCAGTGTGCTAACAGTATCAAACAACTTAGTGCTCAAGGTCACTAAGCGATTGCTTTTATTTGTGTGAAACTATTTGGATTACGAAATTTACCTCTTGCTCCGATCCACGGTACAACAGCTCTCTTCGACGCGCAATAGTCTATTAATAGTTTCTGTTCTTTGGCGGTCAGAGTTTTTATGAAATAAGGGAATTTAGCCAAATCCTGTTCTGAAAATCCTTGCTCACAGCAAGACTCATTGACAGAGCCATTTCCCTCTTGCCTCGAGGTCAAACCTCCGCCATTATTCAAACCCTCTTGACTACACATCATAAACACATCCTTCATACACCCTGCCTCTTACAGATTTTAGACCCGAGAACTCTACCTAAAGAGCAGACCATACCCATTACCCACCTATCATCATGAAATTCTCCCTCGCTATCCTCATGGCCATTATCGCCGCTGTCTCAGCCAGTACGTGGACACACGGCCGGGCATCAGCCGAACGTGCCACAAGCATGTCATAGAACAAGTTGCTAACTATGCCTTGTACCCAGCCCCCGCTGCCGTTCCCCAAGATGACTACTGCGACAAGTGCCACGACCACTACCTCGACTGCCTCGGAAGCGTAAGTTCAACCATTAGAAAGCTAAGAGAGACGATAGACTAACGCTGCTTCTATAGATATGGTGGTGTAGGCATAGACTCTCGAAAGACCTGCGAGAATGTAGAGGCTGATACCTGTAGGCAATATCTGGCCGATTGCGTGCGACGCCCAGTGTAAGGTCAGCACGTGCCACTTCGAGGATGTGAGCGACAGTCTTCTTGCTATGGTATGTATTACGTGTCGTGTTGACTGTGTTGTAGTGTCGCGAAAAGTGCAATTGGACCACGTGCTAGAAAGCCTTCTAAGTGGACCTGTGCAAGTCGTCTCGCCGCTTGGGCCTTCAGAGGAGAAATGATGAACAATACCCTAGCCAACGTACGAAGATGACTTGAAACGGTCCTTATATATTCATAAAGATTGATATACATGACTGTGTCTGTATTGCATGACTCTACCTCAGTACTTGCAGTGTCTCAGTACATGCAATGTTTGAGGGGATCCAGTAGCAATGTAATAGTTCTAGTAGCTTATAAGTCTCTCTCAAAATGCATTAGGTGCTCGGACATGTTGTATATGAAGCCTTACTCTTCCTAACTACTCCAAATTGACTCTATGCATATGTGAATTGACATGTCTCGCCCTCTCGCATAAAACAGCGAAGCCTAAGCTTCACCGGTATAATAGCGCCACAGGTCCTATAGCACACTAGTGCAAGTGTATCTTGTGTTTTCATTGAACTTAACTATGAAGATTCTCTTGATGTGAAGTGTCCTTCAAATCCGCGCATCACATTACCTTCTTATTAGGCTACATTCGACTTAGCCCAGCGACGTCAGAGATACTGAAAAAAACTATAATTAAATCCAGCTTCGAAGGGTACGAAGTCATACCGCTGTCCATTTACCCATTCCTAGACCTTACTAACCTAAGGATATATTTGATTCAAAGACCTATGTCCAAGCAGGTTGGGAAGCTGACCAGTCGGCATCAGGGCCTGCGGACGATGGGGCATGGGAAGGCTTCTGCTCATGAAATTTATTGATTGGTCCAGGAGCCCGCTAGAAATGTCAGAAACACTCGAGTCTCGAGTTGGTCATCTTACCTTGCCACCCTTGGCTTGCTTCTTTCGGCTCTTGACTTCCTGGATTTTTGCAGCTAGCTTAGGAAGACGCTGAATTTTGTGCTCAAGCACTTCGCGGTCCTTTTGGTGGGTACGGGACAGAGCCGACAACATGCAATTGGCTAAGCAATCAAATATGGGGTCATTGTCTGGATGCGCCAACTCCACAATAAGAGACATCACATCGTCCTGGAGGGTTTCATTTCGCATCGAGTCGCAATACTTCCTGGTAAAGTGGCCTACATAAATGTTGTTGAGCCCCAGCACACGGGATGCTTGAGTACGCTCAAGGTTATAACGATGATCATCATCCTTGCCGATGTGGATACTGTAAACCCTTGCGCAATGGGTATGCATAATCATCCACTCGACATGCTCATTGAGGGCATTTTTGTTCATTGCGCCGGCGTCGAACCTGATCGCTTTCGCATCCGGGTTATGGGTCCAATGCTCGAAAGCTTTGTATGAACACTGCATGAACATATACTTGGGCAGTGTTGCGACGACCTCGTTACCCATGACGATCTGGATGATGGGACCAGTACCAAGAGGCTCACGTTCGGCCTTGCTCATGCGACGCATGTCTTTCGAGGGATCGATATCTGGAACGCCTTCGAAACTTGGCTTGGGTGGGCTTGTGGGCTTCTTTGCAAACTTTGAGGTGTCGATAGCCAGCTTTAATTTAGGAGCCGGTGGAACAGGAGGGCCTTGCTTGATATTTTCCTTTGTGACGTAGATTGGGCCCAGGGTGGTTGGGGCGCGGGGCGATGGCAAACCATGAGCTGGGGACGGTAATTCAGGGAAATTGACTCCAACAAGTTCCGGAAACTTCAAGGAAGCGGTCGCGGCTTGTGTCAGCCCAACCTCGGAGGTGTCCTCTGTCGGGGTACCAGGAAGTGTCGCAGGTTCCGAAACAAATTCGGCATCCTCAACGTCAGTGGCTGACTGAGAACTGCGAATGCTAGTCGCTTTTTCCTTTGCTAAACCATTCTGCTCCGCCAACTGCTCTTCCAGTTCGCAAAGAAGAGAGTCTTGCTTGGCAGCGGCGGCTTCCAAGTCCACGATCCGGGCTTCCTTTTCTTGCACCTTCTCGTTCATCATCTCAATCTGTCGAGCTTGCTTGCTCACAATGTCCTCCAGCTCCTCAATGCGGGTGCGCTGCTCGTCAACAACAGCCTGCAGGCCGTCGCCTTGCTGGAGCCGCTTACTGGAAGCAGCCGTGAGGGCCTGCTCTTCCTCATCGCAGACTTGGTCGGCCCAAGACAAGGCAGTGACGGGAGTAGGTGGAGTTGGGTCGATGGAAGCGGCTTGGCCGACATAAGGTCTGAGTACCATGGGGCTAGTGATTTTATGAGTGGTCGTCATGCTGGTCGACTTCTGGGGTTCAGCAGCTGTAGCAGACGGGCGAGCATCGTCGACCAGGTCTTTGGGGCGCTGAGCCCAGAACTTTGAGGATTCGCTCATTCTCGTGATGCGTAAGTTAAAGCGTAGCTACAACCTGCTATAGTCGGATTGGGTTGTGGCAGTTTCGGTCGAGGTTGTAGGAGATTATGGGCAGCGGAGGGTTTAAAAGCGAGAAGCGGCCATGCTTAAGGCCGCGGAAATACCAAGCAAACGGCCCTGCGCTCGCGAGAGATATGGTGAACGGAGCCAGGCAGTCATGGCGAAGTGAAGTGAAGTGAAGTGAAGTGAAGGGCAAGTCCAGGTCTCTCAGGTCTCGCAGTGAGAGGCACTGGCCAATGAGATGCTCGCCATGACCGACTTGTGCAAGTGACGGCAGGGCAAGCGCCATCGGGGTGGGTAAGGCTCCATCTACCCACGGCAGAGATGGCCCAGAGGGCAGCACCATGGCAAGCGTCAAAAGCATAACGAGCAACCGCCCGACAGCGGTCCATGTGCCTCGACTCGGACCAGCTGTGAATCCTGCATGATTCATGGTGGGTTGGAAGTCGACAATATCTCTGGTCACTCTGGAAGCTCCATTGACTTCGCCTGTTGCTGCTGCTGCTCCCGAGGAACAAGGAGGGAAGTCGCGTCGAGGTCGGTACGAAGGCGCGACCGTCTCCATGTCACGTGTTCCTAAGACTTCCCAACAACGAAGTAATATGTATGGTACATGTACTTACGTAGCACCTGGGCATCAGGTGACGTCCTGCCCTCACATCACCTTAAGGTCTGCCGGTGTCTGCGTTGCAACACGACACGCATCGACCCGCAAGCAGGCCTCTGCTAATACTCCTCGCATCTTCTCATCTTCTTTTCGCACTCATGCTCGTTGGCTGCTTCCCTCTTAGTCCAGCCGAACGAGGCTGTGCGAGGCTGTGCAAGGCAGCAATGTCCTTAAACCGTGACATATATCCCCATGGAAGGAACAACTAAAAAACACTACTCTCCTCCCAAGTCTTCCTGTCTGGCCTTGGGTAAAGATGCCCAGAGCTGGTGGGTCCAGATGCAAGCATCCCGTCCTACAGCTCGAGCCTTCTCCGTTTGCCGAGCTCGCGGGCTTCGAGCGCCCGGAGGCAAGAGCACGACTCGCAGCAACAATAAAATCAGGACGCGCGCCTCCAATTAGTAAGAAAACAAAGCTCGCCGAAGAAGCCGAAACATTGGCTCGCGCTTTTCCTGCGCCACTCGTCCTGCCGCACGATGCCTTGAATTATGATCCCGAAGAGCCGGCTCAGAGCTTCCGTAGTTGGATGAATGAAAAGGCAAGGAACAAGGTGACAGAAGAAAGGAAGACATTGTATGTCGCTGCACCCCCAAGCATCCATGCTCGACTGCCGTTTATGAGGGAGTGGATGAGGCCGAACATTCGGCCTGAGGATCCTCCGGCGAAGAAAGTGAAGCGGGTGGACGAGATAGAGGAAGAGTTGATTGCGCCAGGAGCGCAGGATACGATAGAATACCTGCGAGCCTTCTACCACGGCCTGGAGGTCAAAGAATTCGATCTACCGCTGGAATGGGTACCGTGGGAACAGAACAAAAAGCGAGTTCAGAATGGCATCCCAAACTACGTGGCCCTCAAGTATGGCGACTCAGCAACCAGAGTGCGTGCACGCAAAGCAAAAGACGGCGTCTTTCCCGTCCAACTCAACCTTGACGACATTCTAGACGCAGCCATACGGATGCTACCTAAGGACGCATATTCCATTGTGCTACTCGTTCACCATGACATTTACGAGAACGATGACGACGATTTTTGCTGCGGGAGAGCCTATGGCGGGAGCCGCGTGTGCGTTGTACAGAGCGCACGATATAGTCCTCTGCTCGACGAAACGGAGGGCATAGCAGCAGCAGCATATGAGCACGTATGGCCCATGAGCCATTGCAAGGATTACGTAGACAAGCTATGTGCCGTTGAAGACGTCGTGCCGAAACCTGCATCTAAGAAGGAACAGACGCTGAGCGGAGCGGGGGCGCTGCGCGCTGCTATCGATGCGGCATCGGACATGGACATGCATGGAAGTCGACAGGAACTAGAAGGCTTGTGGTTCTCGCGTGTGGCGAGGACTGTGTCGCATGAGCTTGGGCACTGTCTTTGCCTAGCGCATTGCGTGTACTATGCTTGCAATATGCAATCAACCGCCGGTATGAAAGAAGATATCCGTCAGCCTCCCTACCTATGTCCTGTGTGCGAGGCGAAAATTGAGCATGCTGTTGCAATCGAGCAAGGGGGCAGCAGTGAATATGTGAAGGGTGGATGGACCAGAGAGAGAAACGAGAAGCTTAGGGCATTCTGCGCGGGGGAGAGTAGGCGTGACGTGGTACTTTGGAAAGCTTTCGGGCATTGGTTAGACAAGTCTTGAAGCGAAGGTACCCAGGGGTTTGGTGGAAATATCGCGGTCTACAGGATGCAATATGCAGGTCGTAGGACAAGTGAAAGTAATTATGCGATCGCCGTCGATTTGTGGGATTTGTGGAAATGAAGGATGACGGTGTGCATTTACCATGCGGGTAAGGTATTTTGATCGCGATGCTGAATAGATGTGATCCGACTGGCCGCCTTCGACCTCCTAAGATGCTGAGTATGTGAGGACGACCCAACATTGGTGTGTACGGAGAGTCGATGATACTCAGCTGATGCCTAACCTGCACAGACTCTCGCTTGTCTTGTGTGGAAAAAATATGCGAAGCTATATAAGAAAAGTCGCTAGGGAATGCCTAATGGTGTGAAAAACGCAACATCAGCTCGATGCAGGCACGCTTTTTCGCTTGCTGTGAGGAGGCTCTGTTAATGTCACTAATGGGAACATAACTTGTTTGCTTCTCTTTACCTTGGCAAACAAATTTTTCACGAGATTAACACCATCAAGCCGCTTGGTTGCTTGGTTACCTGGTTGCCTCGCAAGGGCAATTGTGGACGTTAAGGCCTCAGAAGTTTTGCCACCAGAAAAGCGAACGTCTGTCGCACGCATTAGCCCTTTTTTGACATCTTCAACCGCCTTACGCCACATCTCAGGGCTAGAATCTTCCACGTGGCGTTTCGTTCGTCATATTTGTTAGCGTGGGCCTTATAAACGAGATTCGCAGGAATATGATAGTGTGGCGGCTTACTGCTTGACATACCCAGCTGAGATAAGTACTTGCTTTTTTTCTGTAAGGCTTCTTTAGGATTAAGCCACTGATATTTTCAAAAGAAATAATTCGACAAGGTCATTTCAGGAAACACTACCGACAACAAGCAATACATTATCGACTCGGATGTTTCTTGCTGTATGATAATGTTTTGAGATATCTCACTCAGGTACCGCATAAGTTCTCAACTCCTATCACCAAGTGCGTAGCTTGTAGTCACATGGACATAGTGGGCCGTTATATTGAACGTGTTGGCAAACTTCGGTGGGCATGAGTAAACCACTCATCCTCCGTAATCGGACTTCTCCGTCGTAAAGCAGTGCCGCTTGGACCCTGTCGATAGATCGAATCATTAGGTGGAAAAACTTGGAATACCGAGCGAATCTAACGAGGCTTCGCTTGTGCCCGAGCTGCATGCAAGTCGGGGATGTGCATATAGAGTGGAGACGGTACCCCTGTTGCTGGGAGCGTGACCCAGAAACTTGGGTACTGACTATAAGCCAAGCCTCGATCGATAGCAGGTCCAACGGCGAGGGCAACAAGCGGGAAATTATTCCAGATGAGCGCCCTGATGCATAATTTCCTTCTGCCCGATAGTATTTTCGTCATGGCAGCCGCCATGATCTGTGGTCCCGCCTTGAACGCACCGTTGCTCCAACTTTGTGGATGGCTACGCAGATGAGCTGTGATACAAGAGTGACCAGGGCACGGTTGACTTAGGCTAGGCCTCGTCGCTAGCTTGGTACGTGTGTGGCAAGCTGTCCATTACACGACCAATGCGCTGCAGAGTGCGACGTCTTCGCGATACCATGACTCCAATGGGGCGGTTACTGGGACGAGAGGTGGTGGGAAAGACACGTTGTCGACGCACAAACACCTCATGTAGTCATAAAGAAGTTCGAGTCATTTAGTGGGCTGATTATGCCCGTGCCTCACCAAGAAGGGCTGGGTATAAATCCTTCCAGATTAGGGATTCAGATTGAAGATCAGTATACTTGAACCTACTTCCCTGATACAAGGAACTTTGGAAATCACTTTCACGAACCTACACCAGAAATATTCAAACCACAAGGAGCATATGATGGGATCAGTCAAAAGTGAACGTAAGTTCTGCCTTCGTAAAGCCATGACTGCGGAGCAGAAGCGAGAAATGGACGACCAGATTTCCGCCAGCAACAAAGAGTTAGAACCCCTGCTCAACTTTGTGCGTGGTGATCCAAACGTACTCAAAAAGCCGAACCGAGAAGACTTCTTCAAGGAATTCCATCAGTTCCAGACTGTTTATGCCGAGGTCGACAAATGGGATCGTCATGAATTGAAGGTATATATGCTTGTTCCTAAGGGACTAAACCCTGAAAAAGCTGTGGCCTTTCACTGTCTGTTACACGGCGGCGGCTTGGTTAGTTCTCACTTTCGCTCCATCCATGATGCTGGGACTGATATCATACTAGACCACCGGCGGTGGTAATTATGTCCATTGGTTCAATGACTACAAGCGCAAGCTCGCAATCGATGCAAATGCAATTACTCTGATTCCAATGTACCGACTAATGCCTGAGGACCGTGGAGAGGAAATTCAAGACGACATCTGCGCTTGGTGGGAATACTACAGTAGCTTGGATTTCCATGACTGGATTCAAGATTGTATTAGGGACTCTATCAAGAAAGAGTTCTCTCTAAGAAGAGATTTGTTACTTATATCTGGCGAGAGTGCCGGCGGAATGTTGGCAGTGTACACATGGCTTACGCACTCCGGGAGCGTACTGCCTATACGAGCTCTCTATCTACAATACCCTATGCTTAACTACTACAGCAGGAATATGGACGGCAAAGAAGTTTCATATATGGATATCCATGTCACACGGCAAGACATCGAACACGGCGCTGAGGCACTCATATCATGTACAAACAAACAACGTGCTGAGAATCGATGTGTCTCTCGCAGTGATTCTGAGCCTCCAGAGGGTATGGCTGCTGCGATGTGTCTCTCCAATACGCATAGATGGGAGGAAGTCTTCAAAGACGGCAAAGCTGATATCTTAGATATAAGAGGAAATCTAGAAAGATTGCGGAAGAGTTACCACAAACTCGAACATTTCCCTGATATGTTCATTATCCATGGCCAACAAGACAAGGCTATCCCAATTGCGGATACACGGGAATTCAAGACCTCGGTCACAGACCTCGCCGAGACTGCAGGAAAGACTGTTAATATTAATTTCAGGGAGTTCCCAGGAAAAGATCATGCCTTCGACTACGAAATCAAGCCCGGCGATGATGAACAAGTTGATGCTATGATGCGAAGCATCATTGAAGCGTGGTGCACGTTTTGAGAAGACATGGGATCTTGTCTCTCAGTCGCCTCTGCTTAAAATTGAGGTGGTATGGCGTGTCCGATAGACACCCCTCATAGAAGCTAGAAAGTCGGAAACTAGAAACTAGATACTACTGTAAGAGAGTACTTGTATCATCTTATTCTCTTTTATTTTTCTATCTAAAAACACCTCCCGAAGGTCCTCAAGGAGTTTTTGTTATATCCGGCTTTTTCGTATCTACAAGATACCCAGGATTGCGTTTTATTTTAGCATCAGTGAAATCTGTGACCATGCTCTCGTTACACTACGAAGGGTTAGGTTTATGTGGGTATTGATGAGATGACTCAAGCAGTAGCCTGATTTATCTAGCTTCTCAACAGTGTTCCCTTGTCATCTCGTTGTACTGTCCTCTTGACATAAAACGTAAAATTTCTTAAAATATGTGGCTGAGCTACCCTGACCATGTTACTGTAGGAGCTCTGAATCTGTTACAGGAAGCGACCAGGTTTAATTTGTCGAATCATTCTTTAAGCTTCCTACATCGCGATCGGAAGACCTAGGGCCCACTATTAGGCGAGTTTTCCGATCGATTGTGCATGGATCATCGTTGCGCGTTGTTAAAGTCGCCTGTGGAACTGCTGTCGCCGTAACACAGGCGTCAAGCACTCACGTCACTAGAAGGTCCCGACATGAAACGCACTGTGCTAATCATCGGCCTCGCGCAGTACACAGTAAGTTCTCGAGACCGATTGCACGGGCAGTGGCACACAGTGACTCTTGGTAATGAGTCTAAGGTGCCATATATAAAACCTTCACATAATCTTCCCTCTTCTATTAACAGAACTATTGGATCGAAATACATCATTTACATTGACGGCCTTTTTATACCATTTCTCAAATACTTTCCCTAATTATTACGTTTCTTGATTATTACACTTCCCCTCGATTGCTACACAATCCCCACCACTTACCATGCCCAATACCGGGGACCTCGCTGATCTAGACCACGCTATAGAACTATACTGCAACAAGATCCGTGACACCCAGAAGCTTGAGAGAAAGGATGTAGATGATATGAATAGAATCCTAGAGACCTTTGCAGAGAATTATCCAAAAGAGACCTCTGATCGCTTCCAGACAGCTATTAAAGGTTTCAGGGACAACGCCGTTAAGGAGCTGAGAGATTTGAGCAACTACCTGCCAGGTCCAAGACTAGATTCGGTAAATACTTCGAAGGATGGCCGCTTTGAAACTCTTGGATTTCGTCCCTGTACTGCTATATACAAACACACAAACACTTGGGACTGGCACCCAATTCAAGTTGGTATTCTTGTACCCAAGAACCTTGACCGAGAAAAAGACATCGCTATTCATGTCAAGTGGCATGGGGGAGCTTTTGTAAGCGTCACACTTAATTTGCTTTGAAGAAGACAAATACTAATTTCGTTAGGGTACAAGCAGTTGGGACTTTGAACCATATTTTGGTGCACACATTCTACGGCATGCTGCGAAAAACAATGCTATAATTCTTGCTCCCAATTATCGCTTAATGCCAGAGTCAGGAGGTGTGGAGATATTGAAGGATGTTGACGACTTTTGGCAATGGTACCTAGGCCCTGGTCTTTCAGTGGCGCTCAGGGATGCTGGGGTCGATATCGCTCCTAATAAGAACAAACTCCTAGTGTCAGGAGACAGCGCTGGTGCGTGGCCGGCACTCTATTCTTGGATATCCTCCCAGGGAAAGCCCTATATCAGGACACTCTATCTTCACTATCCAATGCTTCGCCATTACCACCGCGAGAGTAGTAATTCTCAGGAAATGAACATAGGCGGCCGTATGGTTACTCGTAAAGAAGTCGAGAAAAACGTTGATCAGCTATGGAGGAAGGTTCAAGACCTACACAATGCCAATCTTTGTCCCACTATCACAAAACGCACACCGCCAGACGGCTCGATATGTAACACAAAGCTTTGGTTCGCACACCAGTGGCGAACGGTATTCCAGAGGGCAGGTCCGACGCCCGACATTATCGACCAGGTGCTGGAGGCCGAGGTAGGAAACCTTCCAGTAGTCTTTATTCATCATGGTACCATGGACCTAAACGTTCCCATCGAGCATACAAGGAATTTCGTCAACAAATTGAAAAAGACTCACTATGCGCACGACACTGACCGAATTCATTTCCATGAAACGGAAGGTGAATCTCATGGCTACGATCATAACTTCAATGAGGAGGAGCATGAGTGGCTTCTAAACATTCTGAATGAGATTTCCACACAATGGACCGGTGATTAGTGAGACACTGTCAGTAACGTTGAGTGAAAGTCAGCCAGCGACAGTCTTCTCGCGAATCATTGAAGGGGTGGAGAAAATTATCCTCATTAGATATGTATATAATGAATATAACCAGGGTCATGTGTCATACCATTGCCACAATTCGTCTCGATTTTGCATAGCTACTGGATCCCCAGGACTTCATATCACAGCTTCACTTCCGTAAACCATATAAGGAAACAATCGTGAACTACATATTTGAAAGCCCCTCTGATGCTCCCTGAAAGCAGAAGCTCAAGAAAGTTTCTCGACGCAACGCCAACAGCGTCGAACCTTGCAATTTACGCAGCGCCTCATGTTGGACACGCACATACCACAGTCTCCACACTCCTTATCCGAATTTGAAACCCAGAGATGACCATCACAAAAAGCTGCAGGGTCTGATTTGATCGCTCGACGATCAGCTTCATCTTTCTTCTTGCGCGCTAAGTCGCCGGGTCGGGGAAGTAGAATATGATCCTCGGCGAATTGTGGGCATCGGCATGTACGCCAATCAGCACCGCATAGGTAACAGAATTGGTGCGAGCAGCGGCAGCTATGGCATTATCAGCGATTATATCTTCGAGATTGCGAATGATCTCAACCTACACCATGTGAAAACATCCGATATCTAGCTCGACCATATTTTTGCACTTCCTGCATGTTTGCCACTTGTATTCTGAAGCAGTGGCGCTTAGTAACTTGACATAAGGGTCTTCCTTACAAAGGCCATCATGCTTCTGAGCTTTGCAAGCGATACATGTCCTCGCAGCACAATGTGCACACACAGCGACATCGGCTACAATGTTTCCAGCTGGAACGAACTGCATACAATTGTAACAATCAGTCGGATTAGCCATAGATAATCGCTCAAATCTCATCTCAAACTCGGCTGCCTTGGATGGGGGAAACACTTGTCGACAAATCTCGATAGGGATCGGCTTATTGCAGCAACGAGGTGGGAAAAGTGAGGTATCGGTGTAGAGTGCGCTTCGGACTATATCGTGCAAGCAAGCATGACAGTATACGTGCGACTCTGGCTCACACTTGAGCTGCTCGGTGGATTTGATCGGAACATAGTCTTCGCAAGCCATGCACTGAATCCGTCGCTCTAAGATGGCCTTCTTGCGTGGTGTGTCTTTCTCTTTGGGTACCAGTTCCCGGGGCATCTTCTCGCCATCAAAGACGCTTAGAAACTCATGTGAATTGGTTAGACACTTGGCGCAAAATTTTGGCGCATCCTCTTCAAACCATGAATTGCTACAGTTGGGGCACTCGAGGTAATCGCGTACCACAATGCTCTCATCTACTGTCATTAATGCAGGACCTGGTAGCAATCGAAGTTTGGACGTACATTCATCATGGTCAGACTCGCGGTCAGTTGTCCCATTGAGGTTAATCTTCTCTCCTGTAACGTCTTCTTCATCTGTTACTTCATCGAAAGGCGAACCCACGCTAGAAAAGCTTTCGTCGCCACTGCCAAGGTCATTAACATCGTTAGGCTCATCCAATATCATATTGTCCTTGCTATCGTTGACAGCTTGGTCTTGGTCGAGCATCTCCAGTTGGTTCTCTAATGTTTGGCGTAAGGTCTCCAAGCCTCGTAATTGCGCTTCATCCACAGGATTGAGCTTTGCGTCGTCAGCTCCTGTAATCTTGATAATTGTATCTGTAACATCTTCCAGCCCGAACGTAATTACGAGCCTGGCAGTTGGTGTGTCCATGTGAGAGACGTCCATGCTGTAAGTTAGGAGGAGCTTGTCGAGGGCTACGAATTTGGTGTGGGTGGAACCTGGAGTTTATATAGTGCTGGCTGTCATGTTCTGCTTGCAAAACGGGGAAGCGTCGTTCACTCGGCTGTAGCCACATGCCACAATGTTTTTAATTCTCATTTCACAGTAATAGAAGTGTGAAGTCATACAAGAACGATTCACTTTTTCTCCAGAAGAGTATCAAACCACCGTAACCTCATAGGGCAACTAATATGTGTGTTAGGCCACATTCGCTCAGGCCACGTTGCTCTTTTCCTCATCGATTGTTGGTTTGCGAATCAAGTGCTAGTGATTGTCTTTTTCTCGCCTTTTTGTCGGTCCGCAAAGGGTGCTTTGCATGGTTCTTACTTCTGATTCTATGATACCCATGAGTTGACTCCGAAAAAAAAAAACACCATGAGTGTGCCAGCATGATATTCCAACTCTCTCAGTAAATGAAGGTCACTCAGGATAAACCATTTTTCTGCCAACACCTCCGTCGACGACAAGCTCTTGACCAGTGACAAATTCATTACTTATTAAGTAATCCACGGCCTTGGCAATATCTTCAACTTTCCCAACTCTGCCAGCGGGGTGCCATTCTGCATCGTCTTTCCCTAAGCCTTCTTCCCATTTGGTGCCCTTGGCATCGGCGTCGGCTCGTTCACTCATAACATGGATCCAGCCTGGTAGAACGGCATTCACCCGGATCTTATACCGGTGACCTAATGAAACACTCATAGACTGTGTCAGTCCCAGTATTCCAGCTTTGGCTGAAGAGTACGCCTCGTGATTGTCCTCAGCTTGGTATGCACGTGTAGACGAGATGTTAATGATTGTTCCTGGGGAACCGCTCGATCCGCCTTCAAGGAGAGGAATACATAGACGGCTGAGAATGTATGGTGCTGTGAGGCCAACGGCTATCTTAGTGTCCCAGTCGTTCATGATATCGTCGCTGTCATCTTCCATAGGCTTCCCAGCCCCTACACCTTCCGTTGCCATAGCATTATTGATCAACACATCGAGCCTTCCTTGAAATACATCCTTCACATCTTCAATGACCGCTTTTATCTTTGTGCGGTCTCGCAGATCGCAGAGTGAGGCTTTCCAGATACTTTGGTTTGAGGATGGTTTCCAAATGTCAGCTAGTTTGTTTATTTGGTCAAGCTCCAAAGGATTGGAGTCTAAGATGTAAACGGAATGGCCTGCACTTAGGAAGTGGCGAGATAATCCACGTCCGATTCCTCGTGCGCCGCCAGTGATGAGGATACGCAGAGGTGAAATAGCAGCCATGTTGTAAGATATTGGAGTTGATCAGAGCTTTGAATGACGTCAGTTAGGACAGCGTGCGGTTATGTGGAGGAATACAACCTTGATTAGTCGGCTTTCACATAGAAAATACTAGGCTCCTAGGTAGAGGGAAACATCGTGGTATATAACGATGTACATAGGTGAAGTTAGCAAGAGTGAAACAGTCCTTGTACAAAGGTTACAAGACCAAACAAGCTCCCGAAGGCACTGTGTGGGGCTATTTCCCATTCCAGTCTAGCTCGCCACCAGGTGCACTATGATAGCAATGTCTCTTGTGGACGCAAAAAAGTCGGATACGACAACACTCTTGTAGGGACCCTCATATGAGTATTTTGAATAGACTGATAGACTAATAGGCCCATCAAAGCTCTTTAATTATGATGTCTGATGTCTTATTATGACTTTTTTGCTACTGTTAGGGAAAGTGCATCTCTCCCCGGCAAAAACGCAAAACTTGTGTATATTACAAAAAGGTCCTGAGTCGGGATAAAAGTTAAACGTAGGGGCTAATTTATCATTTTAGTTTCACGAAAAGAACATTCGTCCCGGGGGCTCAGGGAACGCGCAAAGATAGTAGTTTCCCCGCTGTATAGTGACTCCAAAGGCCGCAGCATAACTCGTATAATACTAAGGCCCGATTGCGTGCTGTCAATTTGTACCTACCGCTTATATATTTCCAACAAAGCCGGTGAAACCTATGCTTTTCTTGAATAGTTTGAAATTAGCTTCTCAGTTCCATACCTTTTGAGTCAGTTAGCTTTCCTATCTAAATAGGGAATATGTGTACGCTAGACGGTCTTAAAAAGATCGGGTTACTAAAATTACGTGCTGCGTTTGTCGACTGCGCTTAGTGCGATTTTGTTTTTCTACACACGGCAGGATTGCTCTGCAACACCATAAAAACTGGTACATGCTGTTCATCGTCGACCAGCCTGCTTCTACCTGAAAGCCACGCCGAATCTGACTCCGCGCGAGTACAGCCGATCCAGCAGCTTGAAAATGGCGAGGGACGATCCGTTGTGCCCCGACTGGGTCCTATCAGAAACACACAAAGTCCAGTAAGTTCTCA